>Ga0196971_1000214_pt1 | contig 56081 bp, 49 predicted proteins | sample S1v_1013CmetaG_FD_148660 | JGI IMG/M metagenome (GOLD analysis project Ga0196971, IMG submission 148660) | Soil microbial communities from Anza Borrego desert, Southern California, United States - S1+v_10-13C | ecosystem: Environmental > Terrestrial > Soil > Desert | place: USA: California... | reverse complement strand
AACGCGCGGTGCACGACTACTACAGCGGCCTGGTCCTGGTCGGCTTCCAGCAAGCGGCGGCCGGCACGCTGGACGGCTGGATCACCGTCGTCTGAACCTGTTGACTGAAAACCGCCGTAAGGCGCCTGCACCGGCGCTTTACGGGCGACACATGCTTATTCCCGTCGGGGCAAATAGATTTTCACCGTTGTTCCGGCACCCTCGGCCGAGTGCAGCCTGATCTCGCCACGCGCCTCCTGCACGAAGCCGTAGATCATCGATAATCCCAGACCCGTTCCCTGGCCTTTTGGTTTGGTGGTGAAAAATGGTTCGAAGGCACGCTCGATCACATCGGGAGGCATTCCCTTGCCGGTGTCCCTGACACTGAGAACCGCATAACGGCCCGGCGGTATTGCATGTTCCGGGGCCGTCGCATCCAGCACAAGGTTCTCTGTCACAAGTTCGAGCTCGCCACCATTTTCCATCGCATCGCGGGCATTGATGGCCAGATTCAGCAGGGCGGTATCGAGTTGATTGGGGTCACACAGGGTATTCCATAAGTCTTCCGCAAGAGACAGTCGAACGGTGATTGACGGGCCTACCGTCGCAAGGATCATGTCCTGCATCAGGACGATCCGGTCGTTGATGTTGATCACGCTGGGCGCCAGAGAGTCACGCCGCGAGAATGCCAGCAGGCGATGCGTAATCGCCGACGCGGTACCCACTACCGAGTCGGCGGCCTTGACCGAGCGCGCTACCGCGTCGAGGCGGCCCTTCTCCAGGTGCACCCGCGTGAGCGTTAAATTGCCGGCGATGCCCGTCAGCAGGTTGTTGAAGTCATGCGCGATTCCTCCCGCGATTTGACCCAGGGCGTCCATCTTTTGGCCGTGGCGAAGCGCCTCTTCCGCGTTCTCCCGGCGCCGGATCTCGCTCTCGAGTTCAGCCGCGACGTTGCGCCATTGCGCGGTAGCGGCGCGCTGGCGGAATGACTGCCGGACGACGGCAACCCAAAGGAAGGTGAGCACCGCAATGACCAGCAATGCCATGAAAAGTCCGGGCGCCATGTCCTCGCGCCATTTCCGCAGCACGTTGCGTTTCTCGATGCTGTAGCTGATGTACAAGGGATAGGCTTTCACGCGGCTGTACGCATTGATGCGCTCGATGCCATCCACCTGCGACTTGGCGGTATATATGCCGCTGGGCGAATGCCGTATGCGGCTGACGAACGGGCCGTTAGGATTGAGTCGAGTCGGGTTGTTCGCTGCCGGATAGCGCGTCAGCAGCACGCCATCCTCACGGATAAAGGGAACAAGATAGCCGCGCGAGGGTACGAACTGTTCCCAGAATTTGGTGAAGTAATCGACCGGAACGCTCGCAAAAATAATGCCGTCGAAAGCGCCTGCAGGGTTGGTGCGGGCAATGCTGATGGCGAACTGGCTCCTGCCATCCGGTTTGCCTGCATACGCTTCGCTGAAGAACATGCCGCGGGCGATGCCGCTTTTTTGCGCGATAAAAAAATCGTGTTCAGCAAACGATAGCGGATAACTGGCTCCCGCACTGCTTGCGATTAACCGGCCGTCTGCGTCTGTGACGCCGATGTCGGATATCTGCTCAAAGCGGGCAGTCAGGTCGGAAAGCGTGCGCTGCAGCTCGCGGTCGGTGGAAAGCGCGGTCCGGGAGCGTCCGTCAGTGATGCCGGCGACCTGGTAAAGCGCAAGGGCATGGGAGTCCAATACATTGGCAGCGTGTTCTTGCAGCGCCACCACCGACCGTTGTGCGGTATTTTCCGCCTCTTCGAGCACCCTGCCGTAGTGATGCCAGCCGAACCAGGCAGCGAGCAATACCGGAAGCAGTATCGCAAATGCCAGCAACGCTATCAGCGGGGCGGACGCGCTGCGCAAGACCTCCCGGAGGCTGTCATTGGCATCCGCGCCAGATCCCGGCTTTCGACTCTTCATGCGCACCTCTTTCAAAGGACGTAAGTAAGTACGTCGGCGACAGGCATTGCCGCCAGCCTTGCCGGGCCGGGAAATGCGCAATCGGGACCGAGCACAGGGATTATAAGGGCAGCCGGCCTCCGTCCGCTTCTGGCGGCCGCAAACCGCCCGCTGCCGGAGGGCCGGCGCCGCTCCGGACGGCAGGAAGGCGCTGCCGGCCGACTTCGTCCGGAGCGCGCGTGATGAAGGCAGCCCCGGGCATGCCGAGGGTCAGAGCGGTATTTCCCTCGAAATGCTGCTCTTGATGAGATCGACCGTGCCGGACCCCAGCGCAGCCGCTTGCCACGCTGCGAATTCCGGATCCCCCAGCATCTTGTCATGGCACGCGCCGTATGCGGCGTAGCTGGGGAACCTGGCAAGGAAAACGAATTCGCCCCATTCTCCGCCGGTGGTTGCCCAGAAGCTCATCTCGGCGCCGGCCTCCTTGTACTTCGTCCAGAAACTGATGCCGCGCTTGGCCTGTTCAATGAATTCGGGTAGCGAAGCGCCGGGTATCGGACGGGTGATCCATTGCACCATAATCGTCATGGCTGTCTCCTTCTGGTTCCCCTTGGATGGGCTCCCGGATTCGTTTTACTGCCCGGCTTCGAACATGACAGGATAAGGGGCGCGCTCTTTGCGCCGGCTCAAGACTGGCCAGGCGGCACCACGTGATGGGACATCACCGCTTGCCACGGCGCAGGCATGCCGGCGGCTGGCAGGCACGGCCGGTGAAGCGGCCATCTGAAGGATTTTGTTGCCGTGTCGCATATCCAGCGCATCAAGCAGTGCAGGAATGGCTGTCCCGCACCGGGATGGACGGCCGCGGCCGGCACTCCGCCGGGCGGCCGTTGGAGGCAGCTATCATTTGCCCGCCTGCTCCGTATTGTGCATCGACGGGTTAGGAGAGCATGCCGCTTTTGCGTAGGATTCCCGCTCGATCTCCAGAATCTCCACGCAGAGTTGGACATGGATCTGATCCTGTGCCACGCAGAGTTGGCGCAAGCTTTCAAGCAACGCAGCCGATATCTCGCGTTTCACTTCCGTGGATCTTCCGCTGAGAAGGGACAGCTTCGCATGGAGGAAAGCACGGCGTTCGGGGTGGACGCCGACGGCATGGTCGTCGAACTTGAGCGCCCGGCTCTTTATGTCAATTTCATCGAACTGGTTGGTTGAAACCAGTACCCGGTTCAGCTCCAACAAGCACTTTCTCACGTCGAGGCCTGCAAGATTGCCGGTGTATTCCAAGGTAAGGTGGGGCATTTTTGTCTCGCTTCAGTTGGCCGGTGCGCGGCAAGCGCATCCAGCGATGTAAAGGGTATTCGTTCAACGGGGCCGGCTGCAGGAATCGGCAGCAAGCACCAGCTGTACTGTACATCAGGCCTTGCCTAACGCGCCGGCGATGCCCGGTCGCCGCGCTGAAACGGCTCGCTTCGGTCCGATAAATACAGTGCGGCGTTCTTTAGCCACGCCTTGGTGGGCGCCGGGTCAAGTTGCGTCAGCCCGCATAACATCAGTACGCCAAGCCCCGCAAGCCAGCCGCTGATGCGGAGCGGCGTCTGCGCCGATGCCAGACGAATGAAGCCTGCGCTGGCCGCACCGCCCAGCGCAAAGCCGATCATCACCTCCGATTCCGAATGGGCGCCGATGGCAACGCGCGAGCAGGCCACAAGCGCGCCTGCCGCGTAAGCCGCGGCGACCGCAGAGCGGAGACGGCCGGCCTGCCAGGTCTGGCACAGCAGATAGACCAGAACAGGGATGACAGCCGTTGCCCGTGAAGCATGCCCGCTGATGCCGGTAAAATCGAGCGCCCGGATGCCGAGGCCCCATCCGATGAACGCCAGCTTGGTGGCGCCGACGAGCACGAGAAGTCCGCCGAATATCAGGCACCACGATAAGGCCAGGCGCGGCATCCGCGCCGCGGCGAGCCATAGCGCGATCAATGCGGCGGCGGGGAGCGTGATGTTGGCATCGCCGGCGGCGGTAATGCTTTCCCAGTAATGCATCCCGGTCAAGCAGTCATGCCCTGGCGTGTTTTCAAATGCTCGATGCTGCGGCGAACCAGTTGCATCGCGGCGTCTTCCATGCCTAGCCCCGCGAACAGCTCGGGTTCTTGCTGGTTGGCCTTGAGAACCTGCTCGTGCAGCCGTACGTCGTTGCCCCAGACCGCAGCGAACAGCGCAATCCAGCGTGCGGCAAGATCGAGCGCCGCCGGCGCCAGCGGGTCGGTGCCCTGTTCCTGGAGTTCGCGCGCCTGCGCAAAGAGTGCCGGCCATTTCAGGTAATGCCGGATAAATCTTTCCCGTGCCGCTGCCAGGTAAGACGGATCCAGATGGCGTGCATACAGGCTGAGGCGATATTCCGCGGTCGCCCGCGTGATGTAATCGAGCAGTGCGGAGTCGATGCCGGTGATCAAAGGCACGTCCGCTTCCGTGCGGTGCAGCACATCCGCCTTGTGGATCAGGCGCGCGTCGCCGGCCATATGCTTCAGCGAGAGTTCGATCCAGCGCTTTGCAAGCGCCAGGGTCTGCGCATCGTCAGGCCGCACGCCGGTTTCCATCAGATCGCGCATCTGTTCCTTCAATCGGTGGAACTCGCCGTCGTCGACACTGCCATGCCGGCGCAACTGATCGTGCTCTTCGGGCGTGAAGTAGCGGTCGTAAAAGTTCATCATCGCCAGCGTGGACAGCCAGTCGTCGAGCCCGGGTTCTTCCTTCGCGCGGATACGCTCTTGCAGCGCCTTCAAGCGCTTGCGCAACTCGACGGCGCGCGCCACCTGCCGGTCGAGGGCGGCGACCTGCTGCCCGATGACCGTTTCCAGGTCAGCGCTATCTCCTTCGAGCAAAGTGGCGATTTCTGCCAGCGAGATATCGAGCCGCCGTAATGCCTGGATCCGATGCAGGCGCTCGATGTCGCGCCGGTCGTATAGCCGGTACCCGGATGCCGTACGGCCGGATGGGCATAACAGCTTGATCGCATCGTAATGATGCAAGGTGCGAACCGTGAGCCCGGTGCGTCTGGCAAGTTCACCAATTTTGAGCAGCATCTGCATCCTCCTTAGCGCGACAAGCATAAAGCCTGACGCTACGTCAAAGTCAAGCGGCAGTCGTCGGAGGCGCCGGCCGGCCGTCAAGTTATCTCCCTAAATCAAGAACAGAGGGCGGCCACTAGTGTGTATCCCGATGTGACACCGTAAAATTGCGAGCATGACAAAACATTTCTTCCTCATCTGGCTTGCCGGCATACCCGGTGTCGCAGCGATTTCCTGGCTTGTTCTGCCGCTCCTGCTGGAAGGGCGGCCCTTGCCCGCGCCGCAATCCGTCATCAGCATCACCAGTGCCGTGCAAAGTGCGCTGCTGCTGGCGCTGGCGGCCTGGACCGGAGCGAAACTGGCGTCTCAAGTCGGGCTGCATGCGCCCGTCCTGCAGGCGGCCGCCGATGGAAGGCTGGATATGGATGGGCTGCGTTCGCAATTGCTGCCCGGCGTGATCGGCGGTGTCCTGGGGGCCGCGATACTGGTTGCTTTCGCGCGCTTTGCGCCCGAACAGCTGGCCAGCCTTCAGGAGCGCTTTTCCTTCCCGCTCGTCGCACGTGTCCTGTATGGCGGCATTACCGAGGAAATCCTGGTGCGATGGGGGCTGATGACAGCGATGGTGTGGATTGGCTGGCGCCTCTTTCAGGGAGGCGCCGGCACGCCTTCGGCGCTGATTGTCTGGCTGCCGATCCTGCTCAGCGCGCTGGCTTTCGGCGCGTTGCACCTGCCCGTGGTGGCGGCCATGCTGGGGCCGCTGCCGGCATCACTGTCTGCCTATATCGTGCTTGCCAACGCGGCTTTCGGGATTGTTGCCGGTTTCCTGTTTTGGCGGTATGGCCTGGAGGCAGCCATGCTCGCCCATGTCATTGCCCATCTTGGCGCGTTCGCATTTACCCGCTGAGCAAGGATTGCCCTCGCCGTGGGGAAATATCCGGTTTCCGTGCTGCGGGTGACCGCAATTCACTGATTCGGAACAAGGCAGGTCGAACGGGGCATGGCCAGAATTGTGGTCAATTCCCGATGACACCGGTTCAGCATGAATAACAGCAAGCAAGTCGAGCAAGCGGGACCGGCGATGGCGCGCCGCGGATTGATCGATCCGCGCGCGCCGGCGCCGGCGGCAGCCGCGGCGATACGCAGGATCCGGCCGTGCTGAACCATCTGGCCTCGCTGCCCTCCGCTTTCCAGATCGCCCTCCATGTGGGCGCCTCCGTATTGCTCACGTTTCTCCTGATGATGTTGATACACACGGCGATCCCTTTCAGGATACGGCGCCAGCATAACGACGTGATCGGCTTCATCGTCGGCGTGGTGGCCGCGTTCTATGGCCTGATCATCGCGTCCGTGCTGGTAATCGGCATCAACCGCTTCGACCATGCGGAGCAGGTCGTGGAAAACGAGGCGAACCTGATCGGCGATATCGTCCGCCTCGCGAGGGCGACTTCGTCGCAAATCGAAAGCCCGGTGAAGCAATTGGCCGCGCAATACCTGGAGGATGTCATCTCGAAGGAATGGCCCGCGCAGATGCAAGGGCAAAGGACCACGCTGGGTCTGCAGACGCTGGCCGAACTCAGCCGGGTGGTAAGCCGGTACGAGCCGCGCACGCCGCGCGAGACGGCCTACTACTCGCAGCTCGTGCAGACCTTGAACAAGCTCTACGACGCCCGGCGCGAACGAATTTTCCTTGCGAGCGAAGGAATCGCCGGCGAAGTGTGGGTTGTCACCCTTGCGGGCGGCATCCTCACGGTGTGTTTTGTGCTTCTGTTCGGCATCGAGAACCGCAGGATCCACTTCCTGCTGGCCTCCTTCCTGGCAGTTTCGCTCGCGCTGATCTTCGCGCTGGTGGCAATTTTCGACAAGCCGTTTCAGGGGGACATGGCGGCATCCGACGAGCCATACCGGCTGATACGCGAGCAGGTCGCGACGAATTAGCTTGGCCTGCGCCTGTGCTAAGCCGTTCGCGCCTGCAACGAATGACCGGTTGGGCGAAAGGAGGGATGTGCAAGCGCTCGCGTGAAATTACGGCAATGCGCGTTCAAGGGCCACGCGCTTCAAGTGCTCGATCTGTTGCAGCGCTAGCTCCTCATTGAAGTTGCCGGAGAGAGGATTCATGAATCCGTGCGAGGTGCGCGGAATGATTGAACACGTGATGCCAGGACGGCTCAGTTCGTTTGCCAGTGCCTCGGGTTGAAAGGAAGCTTCGTGTTCGGCAAACACCAGGGACACCGGACAACGAGGGCTGATCGCGCGATGTTCGCGTATGCGCGAGCCGTAGTACAGAAAGGCCTGGCTGTGCGGGTGGCAGAGTGTGTTCGCGGTATGGAGCCACATGCTTGCAGCACCGACGCTGAAGCCGATGAGTAGCGACGGCATTGCGGCGGTTGCCATGGCTATCTTGCGCTCGTAGCGTACCAGCCCGTCTGCCGAGTGAAAAACCCGGACCGCCTCCTGTTCCGATTGGTAGGGGCAGCCATCGCTTTCCCAGGGAGACAGAAAAACGACGCGGTCTCCGAGCCTGGCGAACAGGGCGCGCAGGCGGTCGTTGGTTCCGTGGATGTCCGATGCGATGACGATCTGCATACGCCTCACTGATCAAATCGTAATATGCCTGGGTGGAAGGCGGTAATTGGGGCACGATGCCTGTCTGCGAAGCCGCAGGCCGCATTCATCACAGGCACGCATGCAGGAACGGGTTGAGCCGGAAAACCCGCGCTAGAGTGAGTCAATGTACCCGAGGACTTCGTCCTCGCGGCCATCGCTGACCAGCTGAGCGGGCGTCTTGCCGTCGAATTTGGATAAGGGTTCATTCATCCAGGCGCTGGCGGCGTCATCGTTCCCCGCAAATTCCCGGACTTTGTGCATGACCGTGTAATAAGCCTGCGCTTTGCGCGACTGCTTCTGAAACCGCATGCGGAGCGCTTCAAATCCCTCGGGAGAAAGGTGTCCGTCTTTCGTCATGATTTACCCTGTTCGAAGTAGAGGCCCAGGAAAGCGGCCGCCTTCATACCGCCGGCCTGGCGAGCATTCAAGTTGGTCACGCGTCTGGATAGCGATGCGGGCATCATACCCGCTTCCATGAAGGAGTGGCTTGTGCGGCGGCTACGACTGCACGCTGGAGATCAGGAGGGGCATTCGCAACGCGTCTGTCCGCGCAGTCCCTGCCGGGACTGGTTCGAGACTGCATTTCTGCGCTTTGTGCCGCAGTCCCGGAATCACTTTTGACCCGGATCCGATGGCATCACGCCATAGTGCGAGGGGAAACCGGCAGGAAGATCTCCACGCACAAGCCCCCCTCCGGCAGGTTGCGGGCTTGAACCTCGCCACGATGCGCGTCGATGATGCGTTTCGTGATCGACAGGCCCAGTCCATGGCTCCCCCCGTTGCGATCCGATCCGGCGCCGCGGAAAAACGAATCGAAAATCATGCTGATCTCCGTATCAGGCGCGCCCGGCCCGGTGTCGGAAATTGAAATTCTTAGCAATCCGCGCTCCGGTTCGATGTCCGCTTCGACCAGTATCGTACTGTCGCACGGAGTGTGCTCAATCGCATTGCGGACCACGTTCTCAATCGCGCGGTGCATCAGTTCGGGGCTTCCTTTGATGCACACACCGGTATCTTGCGGCCAATGTACTGCCTGCCCTTTGGCTTTCCCCTCGAATCGCGCGCTTTCCACGACTTCAGCGAGGATTTCATCAATGCCGAATTCTTCATCCGTTATCCTGATTTCGGCAGCCGAAAGTCTCGACAAAGCCAGCAACTCTCCTATCAGTCGGTCGATCCGAACGATTTCGCGTTCTATCCGGTCCATGAGCTCCTCGCCTTTTTCCGGTTGCTGCTTTGCCAGTCCGATCGCGACCTGCATGCGGGTCAGCGGCGAGCGCAATTCATGCGAAACGTCGTGGAACAGGTGCCGTTGACCGGCGACGAGCGTGCCGACCTTGCTGGCCATGTGTTCGAACTCGCGCAGCAAATCCGCCAGTTCGTCTTTTCGCCGCTTCGCGTCGTCGTCAACGGCCACCTGGAGTTGTCCGGACGCCATGGCCCGGATCGCCGTGCGCAAACTGCGTATCGGCCGCGAAAGATAGTGAGCGAGAAGCGCAGCAACGATCAGGCTGGCCAGCAGGTGAGCCAGCAACGGCTCTGTCGGAAGCAGTTTTGCGCCGTGCGGGGGCGGCGGAGCGGTATCGTTTAGCGCATGCGGCTGGACCGAATCCTGGATAAAGAGCAGATAATGACGGCCTTCCGGCGAGCTGACCCGGCGCACGCTGTCGGCATTCCGCCCCTGCCAGGTTGCATCCCGGGCCCATTGCAGCGTGGCCTTGTCCACTGGCCTGCCAAGGAGGTCGCGGTCGTTTTCGTCCAGCACGATCAAGGTTTGCTTGGTAACCTCTTCGAGCATCCTGTGCAAGGCCTCGGTTCCGCTATTGCGCAGCATCGCCGCAGCCGAGTCGACAAGGAAATTCACCGGCGAATTCGCTACCGCTCGTGGCCGGCCGGTTTCCTCGAAACGGTTCACGGTTTGCACAAGGAACATGACCGACATCGTACCGACGAGCTGCGCCGCCCAAATGGCAATGAAGAATTTCCAGAATAAGCGTCCCATTGCCTACTCCTTGAGGATCTGGTAGCCGAACCGGTAGACCGTGTGCAGGCAGGACTTGCCATCCTTCGACAGGCCAAGCTTGCGGCGAAGGCTGCTGATGTGAACATCGATGTTCCGGTCATAGCGGGTGGTTGCGCGTCCCAGGCCCTGCTCCGAAAGCTCGTTCTTGCTCACCGGGCGGCCTGCATTCCGGACCAGTACCTCCAGCAGACTGAACTCGGTGCTGGTCAGCTGAACAGGCTGCCCGTGCAAGTCAACCTGCCGCTGTCCAGGCCACAGCCGCAGGGGGCCGACCACGAGCGGGACGTCCAGACCGCCGTCGGCGCCGAGTAATTGGGTGCGGCGGAGAATTGCCCGTATCCTTGCAGTCAATTCACGCGGCGTGCAAGGCTTTGGCACATAGTCGTCCGCGCCAAGCTCCAGGCCGGTAATGCGGTCGGAGTCGTCGCCCTTGGCGGTCAGCATCAATACCGGGATCTGGCTTGCTGTGCGGATACGCCTTAACAGTTCGAGGCCATTCGTTCTTGGCATCATGATGTCAAGAACGACGATGCAGCAGCGGTCGGACAATGCTTCGGCGACAACCGTTTTTCCATCGTTCAGCGTAAGAACGTCAAATCCTTCGCGTTGCAGATAGTCCTGCAACATCTGGGCAAGCGCGATATCATCATCGACCAACAGGATTCTCATTGCTCGCTCCACGCTGATGCGGCACGCGCCGGGGGTGGCGCCAGGTCCCAATGCGTTAATGAAGACTCCGCCACCCATTCGGGACCCGTACGCCGCTGGTCGCAGGTATCATGCCCGGGGTTCGTCACGCCTATTGCTGTCGACGCTACGGATCCTGCTCCTTCCCCTTCGACATGCGAAAGCGCGCGCCGATCGGACTGGCACGGCACTGAGCGGCGCATGGCAGCCCGGTTCACAACGGAGGCACGACACCGGCGAATGTCAGGAGGTCGGTCATCATGAAGCGTCCCGACTGGGCCGACGGCAGCGTGGGTTTCCAGTCCGGCTTTGCGCTGAGGTAGGATGACTCGTCGGCTTTCAACATTCCAACAAACACTTCGCCGACAATTCCCGCGCCGACCGGGCCGAGGCGCAGCCCGCTCTCCATCACTTCCGCTTCCTTCAGGATATAGAAGAACAGGGGCGTTGAAGTATCCAGGGTATGTCGGCTGTCCAGGGTGTAAGGTGCCAGGTCGCTAAGTTGTGCTGGCGTAAGAGCCGGAAGGCCCATCTTCTTTGCGACTTCCTGCCCCGAGGGCAAACCGAAATTCACGTGACGTGTGAGGGTACGGGCCGGGAGTGATTGCAAGCCATCCGGCGGAAGTCCGGGAGCAGGCGCCTTTGCGCCGGGCAAGGTCAATAGCACGGAAGACAGTTTGGTATCGATGCGTTTATTCGGCCGCACATTATTGTCCCCGAAATCGAAGAACGTCTGCCAGTCGACAAATCTCCTCGGTGCGCGCTTGCCGCCCCGCAGGTCATCCGGATCGGATGCGTAGGGATTCAAGTTGTCGTCAAAAACGAAGGCAAAGAAAGGCGAGCCGCCGGTCGGGCCGAAATTGACCCGATAGCTGGGCCGCACCTGGGAGTGGCCGAACCGGTATGCGGCGACGGCGAATTCAATCGGAAGCAGTGCCCTGTCCTGTCCGTCATTGGCGCGGACGCGACTTGAACGATGTTTCGGCTGATAGTATTTCAAGCCGTTTGCAAGAAGCTGGTCGACACGATCCTGACCTATGATCTTCGGCAAGAATTCATGAAGAACGATCCATTGGTAATGCCAGGTGACGAGCTGACGTGCGTCTTTGAAGATCTCATCCGCGGACGCCTGCTGATATGCAGGCTGCCCGGCCAGGTAATCCGTCACTTCATTATGGAACGACAGCATGGCCAGATGGAGTTGCGAGACAATGATGTTCTCGTCATTGCGGCTGTCGGCAATGATGGCGTTTCCCGCGCTATCGCGCGGCACATCGTTTCGCACGGCCCCATGTCTGGAAAATGCGCTTGAGCCGGGAATGGCTTGCACGATGAACTTAATGCGCCCCGAGCTGGTGTCATAGAATTGCGGCGATTCCCGCGGTCCGCCTGCATAAACAGAATCAAGGTCGAACGCCGCAGTACGAAAATTCAGTATCTTTTCCGGGGAAACGTTTTTATTCAGCGGCGAGTCCTTGTCCAGGCTCAGGTCGTGGTCCAGGAACTGACCAAGGAAGGTCACTCCTGCCGTCACATCAGGATTATCCGCGTTGTGCGGGCTGAAAGCGGCTGGATTGAGAATGGATTGTACCGGGTCGGTCAGGTTGTCTTCCGCGTTCAGCATGCCATCGGCTGCCCCAAGTAACTGGACTGCGCGCCGCGCACTATCAGTCTGTTCAGCGAAGGACGCCAGCTCGGGAAACATGCGCGTGAACATATTGCCCGGGTCAGGTGGCGATGTCGGAAAAGGGGTGACTACGGTTTGCGCGGATGCGCCGTGAAGGACGAGGCTTAAGCCCAGGGATGAAAGAAGTGAAAAACTCCAAAATCTCATGGCGATCTTCCTATTGGCTGTTTTTAAGGTCGGGAATGCCATGCGCGCGTCAAGCGGCTGCAGCAAAACAACTGCATTGCTTGCCGCCGTCAGGCGATTGGTGAATCTTTTGCCCGCAACAAGAACGACTTGTCCAGGACTGGCGGATGCTATTGGCTGATTGAAGTTTCTACGGAAGGCTAGGCGTGGGATCGCCTGTCACCGTTTCGGGGAGTACTTTTGGCAGTGCATAACAGTGCTGAAGTTTATGTGGGAGCACCGGCAACGCGAGCGCCTTTACCTAGTTTTACATTGCGGTTTGCGTTCGCTATTCCCTATGCAGGCGTCAGCCTGCGTGCCAAAGGAGTTGGCGGCCGCCGTCGACAGGGACTTCGTCAGGGGCAGGTGTTGCCGGCAATGCTGCAAGAGCGCGCAGAAATGTTGTCGTGATGATTGGGGTTTTCAACCCTGCCGCAGATCCTTGGCGCGCAGCAAGGGTGCATCCGGCAATGCGTTCTAGTCATGCTGCCCGGTATTGGCGCGTTCCGTTTCTTTCTTCGCCGGCGCCACTCTCGGCGGCATCGTGAAACCGATCAGGCGGGTGACGACGGCGGCGAGATACATCAGGCCTGCCATCATCTCGATGCTCGCCAGCGAGCGCGCATGCGACGACACGGCGACGATGCTGCCCATGCCGGTGCCCGTCAGCAGCGCGAAGCTCAGGTGGTTCAGGTCGGACCAGGTGCGGATCGTGCCGTCCTCGGAGAAGGCGCCGGGCTGCAGCGCCTGGGTCATGACGAAGAGGTGGGTGAATGCCCAGATAAGAAGCGTAAAGGTGGCAGCCGCCGCATACAGTTCGTCGACCGTCGTCTGGTCGTCCTCCATCATGTAGGCGATCAGGCTGAGTGCGGCAAAGAAGTAAAAGAGGGCTTCCAGCGCAGATGACCAGGGCAGGAGGCCGGGCATCTCGAAGATTGTTTGCAGCGCAAGGAGAAGGATGATGGGCACCGCCAGCGCCATGCTTATCCAGGTCGGTCCGGGTGTCCTGTGAACGGTACGAATCGTCATCCCCAGCACGATCACCCCGAACACGTTGAGGCCGGTCCGGCCGATTTCCGTGTCTTCGATAAACGGGTACAGCAGCACGCCGAGCAGTTGCACCAGCAGCAAGATGGCGGACGGGTGCCTTCGGGTGTGGTGGAAGAATCTCGTCATTCAGCAACGCTCGTGAAAAGAATCCTAGGCATTAGACCACGCCGGGAACATCCTGGCCGAATTTGTTCCTGCACATGCGCATCACTTCTCCGGGTGTAAAGCAATGCCCGGGCCATCGCGCATCGGCAAGCCGGCTCGTTTTGTTTCAGAGCTGCATGTATTGGCCGCGGTCCCCTTCCATGCGCAAGTCTGCCATCCGGCAAAGGATGTTACTACCAGATGCCGCAAAACCTGCGTATCTTGCGTTCGCATCCAGGCTCGGGTTGAACTGATTTTCGTCAATGCCCGCTGATTGTTTAGCGGTATGGTCGTCCAACAAGTTCCCGGGCCGCGGAAGCTGCGCACACCCCGGCAAAACAAAACCTGGAGACGACAATCATGCCGCAACTCGACTTCTTCTACTTTATCGGAAGCACATACACCTATCTGAGCGTGATGCGCATCGATGAGGTGGCACGACGGGCGGGGGTAACCGTGAACTGGCGTCCGTTCAATGGCCGGGGAGTGATGACGGAGCATCCATTCCATGGCAAGCCAGTGAAATGCGCCTACATGTGGCGCGACGTCGAGCGCCGCGCAACGCGACTCGGCATCGGCTGGAATGGCGTTCCTCCGTATCCGATAGAAAGGCCGAACCTGCCGAACCGTATTGCGGTTGCGGCCGCCCGCGAAGGGTGGGCGCCGGAATACAGCAAGGCCGCGTATCGGGCCTGGTTCTCGGCGCATAAAAACCTGGAGGACGAAAAAGCGCTGTCTGAGGTGCTTGCCAGTATCGGGAAAGACCCGGCCGCCGTCATTGCGCTTGCCAACTCGGAAGACATTCGTCAACTGTTCGCCAGTGAAACTGAAGCGGCCCGCATGCTTGGCATTTTTGGGGCTCCGACGTTCGCAGTCGGCAAGGAGATTTTCTGGGGAGATGACCGGATGGAAGAAGCCATCGAGTGGGCGACGCGAGAAACGCAGGAAAAAAGCCAATAACCCGTTGATCCTAAGGACGATCGGCCACATGCATAGTGACACCGGACGCAAAGACAAAAGCCACCGGAGGTTCCGGTGGCTTTTTTTCGCGCAAACCCTTGCGCCGCACCGGTGTCCAGGCCGGAGCCTGTAACGACCGCGGCGCCGCATCAGGCCACGTTGTCTTCCACCAGCGGCGTCGTGCTGCCTGCCTGCAGGGTGATGCGGGTGCGCTTGGCCAGCAGCGTCGCCGGTTTGGTGCCGGTCTCGGTCAAAGGATTGACCTTGTTGAACAGCACCGTGAACGACGTCGGCGTCACCGTCGCCACCGCGTAACCCTGCGCATGGTGGTCGATATAGGCGAAGTCCGGGTTGTTCATGCGCAGCACCTGGTCGAAGCTTTGCGGCGTGGCGACAAGCGCGGCAAGCGGCGTGGAACCGGCGCCGGCCTTCACGTACGAATAGAACGAGGAACTGCTGATGCCGGCGGCGACGAAGTCGACCGCGACCGGCGTACCGGTTGCCGGATCGGGGTTGTCGCGCACCACGCCGCACTGGAACGCGTGCAGGTCGCCGGTAATGGCGACCACGTTCCTGATGTTTTCCGTCTTGAGGTAGGTCATCAGCTCGGCCCGGTGCGACGGGTAGCCGTCCCAGGCATCGGCATTGACCACATACAGGTTGTTGTAGGGAGGCGGCGCGATGGTGCGCATGTCGAGCCACATGCGGTTGAGCGTGACTTCATTGCCCCAGATCTTCCAGGTCGCCCCGGAATTCTTCATCGTGTTCTTCCACCATTGCGTCTGCGTGGTGCCGAGGATGCTGGGGACGCGTCCGCGGGCGGCGGTCATCCTCTCCTCGAAGACGCGCAGCAGGGGCTGCGGCACGAAGTAGCGCGAGCCGACGGAGTCGTTGCCGTTGACCGGATCGTGCCCGATCATCTGCGCATAGGCGGCTTCGTTGACGACATGGTCGTCGCGGTACAGGCGCTGGTCCGTCATCACCAGATGCATCAGGTTGCCGAAGCGGAAGTCGCGGTAGATGCGGATGTTGTCGTAGGCGCCGTTGTTCAGGTCGAAGGACACATCGCCGAAGTCGATCGGCATGTATTCCGCCCACGCCTGGTTCGCATTGCGGCGGCGCGGGGTTTCCTGCTTGTTGCCGTTGCTGTAGGTCTGGTGGTCCTGCCAGCTGTCGTCCGAGAATTCATGGTCGTCCCAGATCACGATCATCGGGAACTTGCGGTGCAGCGCCTGCAAGCGTTCGTCGCTGCGATAGGTGCGGTACAAAGTGCGGTAGTCGTCGACCGTGCTGGCATAGACGCCGCCAGACGGCGACGCAAGGCCGTCGGGCAGGGTGATCCGGCCATGCGCCGGTTCCGCCTTCCCGGCCTGGAAGGATGCGCCGACGGTCTCGTAGATATAGTCGCCGAGGTGGACCAGGAAATCGACCTCTTCTTCCACCAGCAGCTCCATCGCGCCCCAGTGGTTGACGGTCCAGTCCTGGCAGGTCAGCCATGCGAATTTCATCTGCGCGACGTCGGCGCCGGCAGCGGGCGCGGTCCTGGTCTTGCCGATGTGGCTGACATCGGAATCGGCGATAAAGCGATAGTAATAGCGGGTGTCGGGGACCAGGTCGCGCAGCTTGACCCGCACGGTAAAGTCATACTCGGCGACCGCAACCAGCGGAACCGCAGCGACGAGCTCCTGGAAGGACGGGTTGGTCGCCACTTCCAGCCGCAGTTCGACCGGCCTGACCGATCCATCGCTCCTGACGCAGCGCGTCCAGAACACGACGCTCGATTCTTTCGGGTCGCCGCTGGCGATCCCCTGCGGGAAGGCGAACGTCTTTTTCGGTGACGAGGACCCGCTTACGCCCAGCGCGAGCGAGCCTTGCGCCGCCCCCCCATCGGCCGAGCCGCCACAGGCGGCAAGCGTGCCGCCCGCGCTCGCGACGGTGAAGTACATCGCGCCTTTCAGAAATCTGCGTCTATCCATCTTGTTTCTCCTCCTATTGGTTTTGTAACGTCTGTTTTGCGTCGCTCGGGTGTGCTGCGGCGTCCTGGCCGAACGGGCCTGCAAGCGTCGTGCGGCAGCGGGGGCGCCGGCGCATGACACGCGGACGCGCCTTCAAGCCGCTGCATGCATGCAGGGGTATCAGGGAACGAAATTGGTGCAGGGCGGCAGAGATGCGCAGCGCCGCTCTGCCTTGCCAGGCCGTCGACGCAGGTTAGAAAGAAGGATGTGCGCTTGTATTGGTTTATTACGACATGGAGTTGTCCCGGCGCGCCAAATGCGATGATGTTTGCGCAAACTCTAGGATGCAGCGAGCCCGGGAAGCCCCGGGCCGGTTGAGCAGCCGCGGCCCGGGCAGGTCATGTAACGGCTTTCGACCGGGCGGCAGGAAGGGGAGGGGAGGCGCGCAGCACGCACCAAATTGATGCGCCACGGCATCTTTTTTGCACCAGCCCGAGGCGCCGGCGTGCACCAAAACCGAAATGTGGGCGAAAATGGTGCGACCTGCAACCTGCCCACTACCGCTGACACTGCCATGAAATACACTTCCGTTCATCAGTACCTGCAACATGTCGCCGACCGCAACCCCGGCCAGCCCGAGTTCCTGCAAGCCGTCAGCGAGGTCATGGAAAGCCTTTGGCCCTACATCGAGCGGCACCCGAAATACGCCGAGCAGGGCCTGCTCGACCGGCTGGTCGAGCCGGAGCGCGTGGTCATGTTCCGCGTCTCCTGGGTGGACGACCATGGGCAGGTGCAGGTCAACCGCGGCTACCGAATCCAACACAGCATGGCGATCGGCCCGTACAAGGGCGGCATCCGCTTCCATCCGTCGGTCAACCTGTCGGTGCTGAAGTTCCTGGCGTTCGAGCAGACCTTCAAGAACGCGCTCACCACGCTGCCGATGGGCGGCGGCAAGGGCGGCTCCGACTTCGACCCGAAAGGCAAGAGCCCCGGGGAAGTGATGCGCTTCTGCCAGGCGTTCGTGACCGAACTGTTCCGCCACGTCGGCGCCGACACCGATGTGCCGGCCGGCGATATCGGCGTCGGCGGCCGTGAGGTCGGCTTCATGGCCGGCATGATGAAAAAGCTGAGCAACCGCGCCGACTGCGTCTTCACCGGCAAGGGGCTGAGCTTCGGCGGTTCGCTGATCCGCCCGGAAGCGACCGGCTATGGCACCGTGTACTTCGCCGATGAAATGCTCAAGACGCGCGGCCGCTCCTTCGACGGCATGCGCGTGAGCGTGTCCGGTTCCGGCAATGTGGCGCAATACGCGGTGGAAAAGGCGATGGCCCTGGGCGCCAAGGTCGTCACCGTCTCCGACTCCAGCGGCACCATCATCGACGAAGACGGATTCACTCCGGAAAAGCTCGCGATCCTGATGGAGGTGAAGAACCACCTGTACGGCCGCGTCCGCGACTACGCCGACCGCACCGGCGCGCGCTTCGAAGCCGGGGTCCGCCCGTGGCATGTTCCGGTCGATATCGCCCTGCCCTGCGCGACGCAGAACGAGCTGGATGCCAGGGATGCCGACACCCTCATTTCGAACGGCGTGCTGTGCGTGGCCGAAGGCGCGAACATGCCTTCCACCATCGACGCGGCAAAGGCATTCGAAGCCGCCGGCGTGCTGTATGCGCCGGGCAAGGCCAGCAATGCCGGCGGCGTGGCGACCTCCGGCCTGGAGATGAGCCAGAATGCAGAGCGCATGTCCTGGCCGCGCGAAGAAGTCGATGCGCGCCTGCTGCAGATCATGCGGGGCATCCATGCAGCCTGCCTCGAATACGGCAGGCGCGACGACGGACGGTTGAGCTACGTGGACGGCGCCAACATCGCGGGCTTTGTCAAAGTCGCCGATGCCATGCTTGCGCAGGGCGTGATCTAGCTTGTCGCCGCCAGCCTTCCCGGGCGCGGCGACGTTGCCCGGGCGGAGGCTTTCTTTTTCCGTCGACGCCGTTTTGCATTTTCTGCGGCTGGCTGCGCGCCGCCGGCAGCCAGTCGCCGGCCGCTTTCCGTGCATCGCTTTGCCTCCCCTCCCGGATCATGCTTGACCCTGTAGTTACTACAGGGATTGTAATGACGGCATACGTGAAAGGAGAACGATGATGGAACGTCAGCTGCTTGCCTTCCTGTTCCTGGCCTACCTCGGCGCCGCCTTCGTCTGGCCGTCGGTGCGCGTCTGGCGCCGGACCGGCGTCAATCCCTACGTGCTGCCTTCCGGCGACGATGCGCACGGCTTCGTCACGTCCGGCTTCCGGCTGGTGCTGCTGGCGCTTGCGGCCTATGTGCTGGCGCAGGCGTTCTGGGCCGACGCCGACCGGCTCCTCGGCGTGCTGCCGTGGCTGGCGCACCCGCTCGTGGCTGCGGCGGGCTGGGCCGGCCTGAGCGCCTCGCTGGCGTGGACGGTGGCCGCGCAGTACCAGATGGGTATGTCGTGGCGCATCGGCCTCGACCGCAAGAACCGCACGGAGCTGGTCACCGGCGGCGTGTTCGCCTGGTCGCGCAATCCGGTCTTCCTCGGCATGCGCTTCAGCTTGCTGAGCCTGGTGCTGCTGCGCCCGAATGCGGTCACGGTTGCCGCCGCGCTCGCGGCCGACGTGTTCATCCAGTTCCAGGTGCGGCTGGAGGAAGAGTTTCTTGCGAAACAGCACGGCGCCGCGTATGCGGACTACATGCGTACCACGCGGCGCTGGCTCTGACCGGATCGCCGCCGCTTTGCAGACCCTGCCATTCGCATAATTTGACTTGAATCAAGCGTCTTCCTGTTCCTGGTCAATAGACTAGGACGATCCTCATGCGAGGCAGGGCACTTTTAGTTATCCGATCACGCGCGAAGACGCCTTGCGGCGGCGCGCGTCAACACGACAAGGCGGCTGCGATGCAAACACGGCGTACGGTAATCCAATCCCTCCTCGCGGGCGGCTTGTCCGCCTGCTGCATGGTGTCCTTCGCCGCCGACTTCGGCACCGTCGACGTGCAGCAGGGGCAGGCGATGGCAAGGCAGGGCGCGCTGCTGCTCGACGTGCGCGAGCAGAGCGAATACGACGCCGGCCATGCGCCCGGCAGCACGCTGATCCCGCTCGGCCAGCTGAAAAACCGCCTCGGCGAAATCGGCGCGCATCAAAACAAGCCGGTCGTCGTCATCTGCCGTTCCGGCAATCGTTCCGCGCAGGCGTCCGGCATTCTCGCGCAGCAGGGCTTCAGGAACGTACACAACGTGCAGGGCGGCATGCTCGCATGGGAAAAGGCCGGCCTGCCGGTGGAGAAGAAATAAACCGGTAAAAACCGTGGCGTGGTTCGCGCGCACCGAAGGCATCATCCCGGCGCCGGAATCGAGCCACGCGATCGCCGCGGTGATCGGCGAGGCCAGGCGCTGCAAGGAGACCGGGGAAGCGAAGACGCTGTTCATCAACCTGTACGGCCACGGGCATTTCGACATGGGCGCCCGTGACTCCTGCTTTTCCGGCAGCCTGCAGGATTATGCGTATCCGGAAGAGGAGATCCGGGCGGCGCTGGAACGCTTGCCGAAGGTCGGCTGATACGCGTTGAGGGCAAGGCGTTTTCCTCTGCGGAGAGGCGCCGGGCAGCTTTTCCTGCTGCTGCACTCGCTGACAATGCGCCAGTCTTCGCGACACCAGATCTTTCAATCAGTAAAAGGCTTTGTCATGGATGACCGATGCCATACCCGCACAGGTCAACCTGCATTATGATGGGCAGTCATGAAAGCCGAACGGGAAATGCCATGGCAAAGAAAGAAAAGCTGGATCCGGAAACAGAGGCGCTGATCCGGTGGTGTACCGAGGTGGAAGGATTTCTCGTAAAAGGCGGCGCGACGCTCGCGCAGGCGCAGGAGCATATCGAGGAACAGGTCGAGTGGTTCACCGACATGTTCTATGACGGCTTGACGCCGGAGGAAGCGGCGAAGGCGGCCCTGGCGTGAGCGGGCGCTAGCCGGCCCCGTTCCGGCGCGTTCTCGGAAGCCCCCCACGGGAATGCATCCTTAGTCCGGGACTTTCCCGCGCATGGCCTTGATCTGGCCACGGATGGTCTTCTTTTCAAGGCGCTTGCGCTGCGCGCTGCGGGTCGGCTTCGTCGGCCGGCGCGTGCGCGGCAACACGGAAACGCTGGCGACCAGCTCGTGCAGGCGCTGCAGCGCCTCTTCCTTGTTTTTTTCCTGGCTGCGGTGGGTCTGCGCCTTGATGACCACGATGCCGTCCCTCGTGATCCGCTGGTCGTTCAGGCCAAGCAAGCGCTCCTTGACCGGCTCGGGCAGCGACGACGCGCGGATGTCGAAACGCAGGTGGATTGCGCTGGAGACCTTGTTGACGTTCTGCCCGCCGGCGCCCTGGGCGCGAATGGCGCTGAACTCCACCTCGTGCGGGTGAATGACAGGCGCGCGGCTCATGTGGGCGCCGTTGCCTTTCCCGCCTTGGGCTTTTTCGGTTTCTTCGGCTTTTTCAGCACCCGTCCGGCGGCGTCGGTGACGGGAACGCGATGGTCCGGCTCGAAGCCCGGCTCGTCGACGCGCCGCAAGGTTTGCCCGATCAATGCCTCGATCGCCGCGAGCTGTTGCACTTCATCCGCGCACACCAGGGAAACCGCCTCCCCGGTTGCGCCCGCGCGGCCGGTGCGGCCGATCCGGTGGATATAGTCCTGTGCGACGATGGGCAGGTCGAAGTTGACGACATGCGGCAGGTCGTCGATGTCCAGACCGCGCGCGGCGACGTCAGTCGCGACCAGCAGCTGCACGTCGCCCGCCTTGAAGCGTTGCAGCGCGCGCAACCGGGCAGGCTGCGGCTTGTCCCCGTGGATGGCGTCGGCCTGATAGCGTTCCATCGCCAGCGCGTCGACCAGCTGCTCCACGCCGACCCGCGTCTTGACGAAGACCAGCACCTGCCCCCAGCCATGCCTTTGCAGCAGATGGAGGAACAGTTCTGCCTTCCGTTTCTTGTCGACCGGGACCATCCAGTGCCTGACGCCGGCCGCGGTGGTGTTGCGCGGGCTGGTGTCGATGCACAGCGGGTCTGCCAGCAGGATGGCGGCGAGGGCACGGATCGGATCGGAGAAGGTCGCGGAGAACAGCAGGGTCTGCCGTTGTTTCGGCAGCAACGCCAGCAAGGCATTCAGCTCGCGCGAGAAGCCGAGGTCCAGCATGCGGTCGGCCTCGTCCAGCACCAGCGTCTGCAGTTGCGTGAACCTGACCGCGTTCTTGCCATGCAGGTCGAGCAAGCGCCCCGGCGTGGCCACGAGAACGTCCAGGCCTTTGCGCAGCTTCATCATCTGCGGGTTGATGCTGACGCCGCCATAGGCTACCGCAGCGCGCAAGGGCAGGTGCCGGCCATAGGCGCGAATGCTCTCGTACACCTGCACCGCCAGCTCGCGCGTGGGAACCAGCACGACTGCGCGTACCGCATTGCTTGCGGCCTGCGGGCCTTGCGTCGACAGGCGCTGCAACAGGGGAAGGGCAAAGCCGGCAGTCTTTCCGGTGCCGGTCTGGGCCGCCGCCATCACGTCGCGCCCGGCAAGGATCGCGGGGATCGTTTGCATTTGCACCGGCGTCGGTGTTTTGTATTCGAGCGCCTCGAGTGCACGCAGCAGGGGATCGGCCAGGCCGAGGGAAGAAAACGTCATCGGGATGCGGAAGGGGGGAATAAAGTCAGAGTGTAGCGCTTCGTGCGCCGGAAAGCGGCTGTGCGCGAAGCGGATGCTGCAAATAGGGTCTGTGTCACCAATTTCACCCGCAAGCATGAGCGATCCGCAACGGACGCGGCGCTTGTCGGGGTAATTGGCCGTCGCCCCTGTCCCTGCAGCGCGGGACGGCGAGGGGGAGTCGCTGGAATGTGCAGCCTGTCTGCCTTCGCGCGGCGCGCGGGCAATATACTGCAAATGCAGTATTAGCGTTACACCGCCGCGTCGGCATGATTGCTGGTTTTGGATCGCATTCACATGACGACACCGCTGCTCTCGGCCTCCTTTTCCCACGCCGTTACCGGCGGCATCCTGCAACGGCAGCATGTCGACGGCGGCCTGCAACTTGGCTTGCCCGACGCGCTCGGCCGCCGCTGGTTCGGCTGCAACGCCCGCGGCTTCGTCGATACGCATTCTTTCGATGTCGTCCACCGCCTCGTTTCCACCGGCATTTCCCGACGCGGTAGCCCGGGTGCCACCGTGGCATCCCGCGTTGCCTATGGCGACGGCATGTCCCTGGAGGACGCGCAGGCGCTCAACTTGCGCGGGAGAACCTGGCAATCCTTTTCCCAGGATGGCTACCTTGACGTGCAAGGTGTCACCCTGGCCGGCGAGCCCTGTGCTGCCGTCCGTTATCTTTCCCTCGACTATGCCGGCAGCGACGACGGCATGCCCGTCGTCGATGTGCCGCCCTTGAGTGACGGCGTGCCGGAACAGGCGGGGCTGCAGTCGCAGGGCTACAGCGCCGCCCTGCAGCGCTACGATGCCTTCGGGCGCGGCCTCGAAGCGGTCGATCTGCAGGGCAATCAGCTGCGCTCGGCCTACCTGCCGAGCGGCCTGCCGGATACGGTCTCGGCGAATGGAACGCGTTGCCTAGGGGTGTTCACCCAGAACGCCAGGGGGCAGATCCTGTCCCTTGCCAAAGGCACGGACAACGGTGATGCGGGCAGCACGCTGTTCACGGCCGCGTTCCGTTACGATCCCAGGACCTGGCAGGCGACGCAGCGCTATGCAAGCACCAGCACGCCTGCGGCCGGCGCGGCGCGCGCGTCCGGCGGCGGATGGATCGATGGCAGCGACGATCCCGGGCGGCTGCAGGACATGCGCTATGTCTTCGACCCGGCCGGCAATGTGCTCGCGCTCCAGGACGCGTATCCCGCCACCGTGTTCCGGGAGGACAGGGTCGCGGTGTCGACGTATGCCTATGATGCGCTCTACCGCTTGTTGCGCGCCAACGGCATGCAGTGCCCGGCTGCAAGCCCGGTCGACGGTTCTCCCGGCAACAAGCTCAACCAGGCCATCGGATTCGATGCCGGCAGCTCCCTTGTTCCTTATCAGCAGTTCTACATGCATGACGATGGCGGCAATATCACCTCGTTGATCCACTACTGCAACGGCATGTTGAGCAGCGCTTGCAGCGCCGACATGAAGGTATCGTCCGGTTCCAACCGGTCCATTTCCGGCGCCTATTACCAAATATTGGGCGGCACCGGCGACGGCACCTATATCGACGACGCGTTCTTCCTCCAGCAAGGACTCTTCGACGCATGCGGAAACCAGTTGAAGAATGCGAACCTCGGCGCCATCACCTGGGACTATCGCAATCAGATCACCCGTACCAGCTATCCGTCGCCCGATGACGAGGAAGCGACCGTCATCGAGTACAGCGTCCATAATGCCGACGGCAGCGCACGCAGCCGCAAGGTCAGCATCACGACCGACGCGCGCGGGCTTGTCACCCGGCTCACGACCGTGACCTGCCTCGGCGATGCAGAGCGGCGCACAAGTTACACACAGTCCGACCCGGATGTCGGCATCGGTTACGACGGCGAGACAGTCAGCAACGCGAACGTGCAATGCGATTACCAGGAACTGCGCATCAGCCTGGGGCATGCGCAGCAATTGCGCATCCAGAGCGGAATCCTGCAAGCCGGCGGCGCACCGGTAACCCGAAGTTTCTACACGTTGGGCGACCGGATCGATTCCTGCCTGACCGAGCTGGATGACTCAGGCGACGTCGACAGCTGCCAGATCTTCTATCCATACGGCGGCCTGGCCGTCAGCGCCGCGGACGATCTCTCCGCCCAGGGTGGGTTGGCGACCAAGACGAGGCAGTACTCGGGGGAAGAAAGGGACGACAGCGGCCTCGCCTTTTACGGTTTCCGTTCCTACATGCCCGACATGATGCGGTGGCCCAACCCCGATCCTTCGGAATTCCAAGGGAGCAGACTGAATTGGTATCAAATGACTGGCGGGAATCCGCTTACCTACCGGGACAAGATGGGCTTGATGTGGGAAGATTTTCCGTGGCAGGCACCCGACTACCAGGAGCCGCCGCTGCAAAGACCGGTCACCCGCAAGACAAACAAGCCCCGGGAGGGAACGTCAGCCGTTGAAGAAAAGGGCGTGCGGAGGCAGCCGGTTCCACTGAACCTCCTGCGGGACGGCAAGGAAGTAGATCTGGGCAGAATCCTTGCCCAGGTACCGGACGTGAAAACGCGGGTGATTCTGATGAACTGGGCGTGGGGAGATGTCAGACACAACTTTGAGTCCGATGAAGGATATCGCGCTGTCGAGATAATGTGGCACGCAGCGACGTCAATGCAGCGGTTTCCAGAGCAGGTGCCGGATATTTTTCAAGCGAAATACCTGGTCTTTGCAACCACGATACCTGACACTTTGCCGACACTTTACTTCATGAATGGAGACAAGTCGGCCCGTGTCAGGCAACAACATTCTTGCGGGCCTGCCATTGACATGGAAACAGGAAATAGGGATTTCTTCTTTCAGGAAAAGAAAAATCTGCATGCGTTCATGGAACAGGTCAGTCGACAACCAAAGCAATTTCCCGATGTACGCGCATTTGGCGGGCAATTAAGAGCTGAGCACGGATTTTTTCACGGCGATGTCACCTGGGAAAATAACGTCGTGACAGCTTGCCATACGTCCCGTGGAACTGTTGATCTGAATATCGTCAAGAAGATGCAGGACAGGCAGATCGCGAGAATATACCTGCAGGCGATCGGGCGAAGCACATGAATGGACATGTGCTCCGTGATGTCTGGAGCATGCCTCGCTTGCGCCGGACGGACGGGAGCCGCATTCTTCATCCGAGGGGACAGGGGTAGGCGCCTTGCGGACCACATGCTTGCGAAATGCTGCGTGTGCGCATCCCTGCGCCCGCTGCGGGCCCACGTCGCCGTTCATTCCGATCCCTGCACCAGGCGCCGTGCAAACGCTTCGACGACTGTCCTCAGCCGTCCGAAGTCGCGTGTCTTGTCGAGAAACCGTTCCGCGCCCAGCGCCAGGCAGCGTCGTTCATACTGCGGACCCACCCGGTTCGACAGCACGACCACCGCGGTCGCGGGCAACGACTGCCTGGTCTGCCGCAGCACTTCCAGCCCGCTGCCGTGGGCGAGCGACAGGTCGAGGATCACCAGGTCCGGCCGGGTTTCCGCAATGCCGCCCATCGCGTCCTGCTCGGTGTCCGCTTCCCCCGCAAGCTGAACGCCCTCGCACGCCGACAGCATGTCGCGCAGATGTTCCAATATGAGCTTCGAGTCCTCGACCAGGAATACTTTCATGACAGGCGTTAGCAAGATATCGCGCTGCCATGGTGTCCTATCCGGGCTGTATTGACAATCGGCGAAGCCTTATCCTGCGGTGGGAGGAGGCGAAGCGGCCATAGGAGGATTCCGACAATCGGCAAGGCAGGCGGCGCATCAGCTTTCCACTTCGCGGTTTTCATCGACCAGGCCGTGCCTGATCGCATAGCGGATCAGGTCGGCATTGTTCGAGAAGTTCATCTTCTGCATGATGCGGGTCTTGTGCGTGCTGATGGTCTTGACGCTCAGGTTCAGCGTGTCGCCGACCGCGGTGACCCCCATTCCGGATGCGATCATCTGGAACACCTGGTACTCGCGGTCCGTCAACAGGGTATGCGGCGCCTCTTCCCGGTTGCTGGTCAGCCCGAGCGCGAGGCTTTCGGCGACCGCCGGGCTGATGAAGAGGCCGCCGGACGCGACCTTGCGAATCGCCCTGACCAGGTCGGCCGACGCGCTGTCCTTGCACAGGTAGCCGGCGGCGCCCGCCTTGAGCGAACGCACCGCGTACTGGTCTTCCTTCTGCATGCTCAGCACCAGCACGGGCAGCTTCGGCTGTTCCGTCTTGATCTGCTTAAGCAGGTCGATGCCGCTCTTACCGGGCATGGCCATGTCGAGCACGACGACATCGAAGTGTTCCGACCGGATCCGGGACAGCGCGTCGAAGCCGTTGTCGGCTTCTCCCGTCACGCGCATGTCGCTGCATTCGGAAAGGATCTGCTTCAATCCGTCGCGCAGGATGGTGTGGTCGTCGGCTATCAGGATCTTGATCATCTTGTTTCCTTGGATGTGCCGCGCACGGGGATGCTGGCCTCGACGCGGGTGCCGTTGCCCGGATTGCTGGAGATGTCGAGCATCCCGCCCAGGAGCTTCATGCGCTCATTCATGCCGAGCAGTCCGTACGTCTTCTTCCTGCCCGGACAAGGTTCAGGGAGGCCGCAGCCGTTGTCCTTGACGATCAGCAGGATCTCATTGTCGAGCTCTTGCAGTCGTATCGTCACCTCGGTCGCGCCGGAGTGGCGGGCGACGTTGGTGAGCGACTCCTGGAGGACGCGGAACAGCGCGGTGGCGGCCTGGTCGTCGAGGTCGAAATGGTCGCGGTTCATCGCGAGGTCGCAGCGGATCCCGGTCTGCTCGGCAAACTTCGCGGCATGGTGCTCGATGGCGGCGGCCAGTCCCAGGTCGTCGAGCATGCCCGGGCGCAGGTCTTCCGAAATGCGGCGGATCGCGTCGACGGTACGGTTCAGCAGCGCCGCCATCGCGGCAAGCTTGTCGCTGATCTTTTGATCCCGCGCCGGCAGCTTCTCGTCCAGCCAGTTCAGGTCGATCCTGAGCGCGGTGAGTGCCTGGCCCAGCTCGTCATGCAGTTCGCGGGCGATGCGCGTGCGCTCTTCTTCCCGGACCTGCTGCAGGAAGGCCGACAGTTCCTGCAGCTGGCGCTGCGACTCTTCGAGGTCGCGTTGCGCCTGCCGCCGCTGCTCCCGCAGCGCCGCCTCTTCGATTTCCCGCATGATCGCCGGCGCGAGCCGGGCCAGGTTGTCCTTCATCACGTAGTCGTTGGCGCCGGCCTTCATCAGGGCGACCGCTTCCATCTCGCCGATGAATCCGGAAACGACGATCAGGGGGATGTCGCGCCCGCTCTCGCGGAGCAGGCCGAGCACGCCGTAGGCATCGAACGACGGCAGGTTGAAATCGGTGACCACGGCATCGCAGCGCCCGGTCGCGAGCGCTTCCTGTATCGCGGCAGCGGTCTCGACCCGGGTGTAGCGCAGTTCGAGCCCGGCCGCTTCCAGTTCCGCGCGCAGCAGGTCGGCGTCGTCGGCATTGTCCTCGACGTGCAGCAGGTGCAGGGTAGGGGGTGGCATCAGTTCCAGATCGGTGGAGGTTCGTTCAGCACCAGCCAGTACATGCCGAGCTGGCGTACCGCATCAATGAATTCCTTGAATTCGACCGGCTTGCGGATATAGCTGTTGCATCCCAGCTGGTAGCTGGCGATCAGGTCGCTTTCTTCCTTCGACGTGGTCAGCATGACGACCGGCAGGATGCGCGTGCGCGGATGCTCGCGAACGCGCTTGAGCACCTCCAGGCCGTCGACTTTCGGCAACTTCAGATCGAGCAGCATCAGGTTCGGCAGCTCGTGCCGCGGATCGAACAGGTAGTCGATCGCCTCCTGCCCGTCACGCGCGACCACGACTTCGTTCAGCAGCCGGCTCTCCTCGAACGCCAGCCGCGTGAGTTCCTCGTCGTCCGGGTTGTCCTCGACCAGCAGGATCACCATCTTCTTGTTCATTGCACCGCTTCTCCCGTCTGCGTGTCGCAGCAAAAATAGAACGTCGCCCCTTCGCCTTCCCGGCCCTCGGCCCAGACCCGCCCGCCGTGGCGCTGGATGATGCGCTGTACGGTGGCCAGGCCGATGCCGGAACCCTCGAACTCGCTGGCCGCATGCAGGCGCTGGAAGGGGCCGAACAGCTTGTGCGCATACGCCATGCTGAAGCCGGCGCCGTTGTCGCGCACGAAGATTGCGCACATGCCGTCGCGGTCGGCGCGGCCGACCTCGATGCGCGCATCGGCGGTCTTGCCGGTGAATTTCCACGCATTGCCGAGCAGGTTTTCGAGCACGATGCGGATCAGCTTCGGGTCGGCGTCGACCGCCATGCCGTCGGCGACGCGGGTTTCGACCCGGCGCTCCGGCGAAGCCTGCTTCAGTTCGTCGAGCACGGCGCGGGCCAGCGCGCTGATGTCGACCTGCTGGCGGCTGACTTCCTTGCGGCTCAGTTGTGCCAGCAGGAGCATGTCGTCGATCAACTCGCCCATGCGCTGGCTGGCCCGGCGCACCCGCGCCAGGTAGTCGCGGCCCTTGTCGTCCAGGTGTTCCATGTAATTCTTGTGCAGGATCTGGCTGAAGCCGTCGATGGCGCGCAGCGGCGCGCGCAGGTCGTGCGAGACGGAATAGCTGAACGCTTCCAGCTCCTTGTTCGCCAGTTCCAGCTGCACGGTGCGCTGCGCGACGCGCTGTTCGAGGGATTGGTTGAGCTCGCGCAGCGCTTCTTCGGCCAGCTTTCGTTCCCCGATCTCGACATGCATCTTGCGGAACGGCTCGCGCACGCAGGCCACGAACGCGGCGCGGTAAAGAAACAGGTAGGCGACGATCTTGAACACATGTCCAAGCAGGTTGAACACGTCGTTCACCCCGGTGTAGGAAGTGAAGCACAAGCCGCTCAGGATGCTGATGACGGCGACAGCGAACAGGCTGCCGGCGTCAAAAGCAGGGTCGGCGCGCCGCGCGCTGCGATGGAAGAGCAGGGCGGCGGCGCCGAGCACCAGGATGGTGGCGTATTCGGCCAGGATCTTGGCGTCGGTCAGGCCGGCGCCGTCGACAAAGAATACCGGCCAGGCGTCGGGGTGGAACAGGCCGGCCCAGTAGACGAAGGCGGTGAGCGCGAGGCTGCCGGCAAGGAGAATGTAGCGGCGCCGGCTGTCCGAAAGCGGGCGCCATGGGCGCAGCGCGACCGCGAGCAGCGCGCCGGCGGCGACGGCGCGCTCCGCCAGCCAGAACGAGATCGCCTTCTGCGGGCTTGCCGGCGTGATGAAGTCCGGCATTCCCTTGTAGGACAGCAGGTGCGCGAAGTCGATCAGGCCGACGGCGAGGAAAGCGCAGCCGAGGAAGACCATGTTGCCCGACCGTTCGCGGCTGTACGCATTCCATACCACGCCGAACATCAGCAGCGCGACGGCGGTGGAAAACATCTCCACGAAGTTATGCAGCCAAAGCGGCATCACATGCACGCCCTGCAGGAGCTGAAACGTCGGGGAGAAACGCGCAGCAAGGAACGCGAGGGTGAGCAGCCCCAGAAGCTGCTGTAAGCGGTGCAGCGGGTAGGTCCTTACCGCGTATCCCTGAGGCATTGAGTTGGCTCGCTTGGATGATCAGTTAATAACCATAATTACTTTATGGTAATGATATTGCCAATCTGAAATCTTGTCCAAGCCAACATATTCCCTTTCCCGCTCGCTTGCCGGCCGTAGGACTCCTCCTACCGCCGTTACATGTCTTCCCACCGCAACTTAAGGAAGCGCCGATTTCCGCAAAAGTTTCCCGAATGCATGATTTCGCATGCCGAGGAATTCGGACGGACGCGGGCCTCTTGTCGCTGTTCAGACCATGGCCGGAAAGACGGAGGCCCGCCGCCCTCAACCACCTAGCAGGGATAGCAACCATGCGCATGAACATGCCCGTTACCAATGTCGAGTATCCGCTTCGGGACGGTGAGTCGATCGTGTCGAAAACCGACCTCAAGGGCAGGATCACCTACGTCAACCCCTATTTCGTCGAAGTGAGCGGCTTCGGTGAAGACGAGCTGCTGGGCGCGCCGCAAAACATCGTGCGCCACCCCGACATGCCGCCGGAGGCATTCGCGGACATGTGGAACAACCTCAAGCGCGGCAGGCAATGGACCGGACTGGTGAAGAACCGGCGCAAGAACGGCGACCACTACTGGGTGTACGCAAACGTCACGCCGGTGAAAGAGAACGGCAAGACGGTAGCCTACATGTCGGTGCGGACAAAGCCGACGCGCGCGCAGGTCGAGGCGGCCGATGCGGCCTATCGCCGCCTCAGGCAGGGACAGGCACAAGGACTGGCCGTGCGCCGCGGCGAAATCGTGAAAACCGGACTGGGAGGATGGGGCGAGCGCCTTCGCAACATGCCGATCCGGATGCGCGCGGGTGTGCTGCTTGGCCTGCCCATGCTGTTGTTCATCGCGCTCGGGGCGGCATCGACCTGGCCCGGCATGCAGGGCGGCTGGGGCGCGCCGGCAGCGGCGGCGGGCGCCGGCACGCTGGCGTGGCTGTGGTTCACGCTCCGTCAAACCGTTTTCCAGCCTTTGCGTGAGGCCACCGTGGTCGCAAGTGCGATTGCCGGCGGCGACCTCACCAGCACGTTCGCAGCGCGGCGCCATGACGAGATCGGGGAACTCCTGCGCGCGCTGCAGCAAATGAACGTCAACCTCGTCGCCGTCATCGGCGACGTACGGCGCAACGTCGACTCCATCCGCAGCGAAACGCACGCGCTGGCCGAGGGCAATGTGGATTTGGCGGCCCGCACCGAAACCCAGGCATCCAGCCTGGAAGAAACTGCGGCGAGCCTGGAAGAATTCGCCAGCACCGTCAAGCAGAACGCCGGCAGCGCCGAGCAGGCCGACCGGCTTGCCACCTCGGCGTCGTCCGTCGCCGAGGCAGGCAAGGATGCCGTCAACCGGGTAGGCACGACGATGGCGGAAATCAGCCGGGTGTCGAGCGAGATCGCCAATATCCTCGGACTGATCGACGGCATCGCATTCCAGACCAACATCCTCGCACTCAATGCCGCCGTGGAAGCCGCGCGGGCAGGAGAGCAGGGCAAGGGATTTGCGGTGGTCGCGGCGGAAGTGCGCGCGCTGGCCGAAAAGTCGGGCACCGCGGCCAGGCAGATCCGCGCGCTGATCACGAGCTCGGCGGAAAAGATCGATGCCGGGGAACAACTCGTCGCCGAAGCGGGGGGCACGATGCAGCGCATCCTCGAATCGGTTAAAGACGTCAGCCGCATCATGGGCGAAATCAAGGTGGCCAGCAGCGAGCAAAGCCAGGGCGTGAGCCAGGTGAACCAGGCGGTGGCGCACCTGGACGAGATGACCCAGCGCAATGCCGCGATGGTGCAGGACGCGGCATCGGCCGCCGCCGGGCTCGAGCAGCAGGCATCGAAGCTCGCGCAAGCCATTTCCGTCTTCAAGCTGCCTTCGGCGACGCGCCAGGTCCGCGGGCCTGCGCGAAATTAGCAACCAAAAGGGAAAACCGATGAATGAGGAGAATTCGATGACATCCAGCCCGAACGGCGCCCGTTCCGAAGTGTTGACTTTCCGGCTCGGGAAAGAGGAATACGGGATCGACATCCTGAAGGTGCAGGAAATACGCGGGTATGAAGCGACCACGGCGATCGCGAACGCGCCGGATTTCCTGAAGGGCGTGATCAACCTGCGCGGCGAGATCGTGCCGATCATCGACATGCGCATCCGCTTCCGGCTCAGCGCGCCCAGCTACGACCAGTTCACCGTCGTCATCATCCTGCGCGTGCAGGACACGGTGGTCGGCATCGTCGTCGATGCGGTGTCCGATGTCGTCGCGCTCGCCGGCGACCAGGTCAAGCCGGCGCCGGAGATGACGTCGGCCATCCATGCGGACTACATCTGCGGCCTCGGGACGGTCGGCGAACGCATGCTCATCCTCGTCGACATCGACAAGCTTCTCGCCAGCGAGCTTGGCCTCGCAAAAAAACTCGCGGCGTAATCCATCAAGGGGAATCACCATGTTCAAGAATCTCGCGATCAAACACAAGCTGTTCACACTTGTCACCGTGCTGCTGCTGGCCATGGGCGTGCTGGGCATGACCGGCTATGTCGGCATATACAAGGTAGGCAACGACATGGAAGAGGTCGGCCGGGTCCGCCTGCCGTCGGTGAACGGCTTGCTGACACTGAGCGAAGCCCAGACGGCGTTGAAGGCGGCCAACCTGACCGCCGCGATCTACGAAAACAATTACAGCGCGCAGAAGCAGTTTGCCGAGGTGATCGAACTGCGCAGGAAGGCGTGGGCCAATGCCGATGCGGGCTGGCGGCAATACGAACCGCTGCCGCAGACGGATGAGGAGGCAGTGCTGTGGAAGCAGTTCGTGGCGGAATGGGAAGCGTGGAAGCGCGCCGATGCCGACATCGCTGCGACCATCGAGGCACTCGCGCGGAGCACCAGCGAGCAGGCGCAGAAAGAGCTGTTTTCCAGGTTCTTTGCCCAATACGACACCTCGGTGCCGCTCTTTTCGAAATCCGAAGAGACGCTCAACAAGATCGTCCAGTTGAATCAGGAGGTCGCCGAAAAGAGCGTGGAGAACGGCGTGCGCACCGTGTCGCAGGCCGGGCTGGTGATGCTGGTCGTCGCGATCGCCGCCGTGGTCGCCGCGGTCGCAGTTGCAACCTATGTCACCGCGAGCATCACGCGTCCGATCGACGCCGCGGTCAAAGTGGCGCAAACGGTAGCGTCCGGTGACCTGACCAGCCGCATCGAGGTAACGACGACCGAGGAAACCGGCCAGCTGCTCAAGGCGCTGAAGGACATGAATGACAACCTGGTCAAGATCGTCGGCGACGTGCGCGCCGGCACCGAAACCATCGCCACCGCCTCGTCGCAGATCGCCGTCGGCAACACCGACCTGTCATCGCGCACCGAAGAGCAGGCCAGCTCGCTGGAAGAGACCGCGTCGTCGATGGAGGAGCTGACCACCACCGTGAAACAGAACGCCGACAATGCTCGCCAGGCCAATGCGCTCGCGGTATCCGCGTCCGAGGTCGCCAGCAGGGGCGGCACCGTCGTAGGCGAGGTGGTCGCGACGATGGGGGCGATCAACGAATCGTCGAAGAAGATCGCAGACATCATCACCGTCATCGACGGCATTGCATTCCAGACCAACATCCTGGCGCTGAATGCCGCGGTGGAAGCGGCACGCGCGGGCGAGCAGGGCAGGGGCTTTGCGGTGGTGGCGTCGGAAGTGCGCAACCTGGCGCAGCGCTCTGCCGCGGCCGCGAAGGAAATCAAGGCGCTGATCGTCGACTCGGTCGAGAAGGTGGAGACCGGCGGCAAGCTGGTGGACCAGGCCGGCGCGACGATGAACGACATCGTCGACAGCATCGGGCGGGTGACCGACATCATGGCCGAGATCCAGGCCGCGAGCCAGGAGCAGAGCGCCGGCATCGACCAGATCAACCAGGCGATTTCGCAAATGGACCAGGTAACCCAGCAGAACGCCGCACTGGTCGAGGAGGCGGCCGCCGCTTCCGAATCCTTGCAGGACCAGGCTGCCCGGCTGGCGCGCACGGTCAGCGTGTTCAAGCTGTCGGCGCCGGCGGCGAGCGATCCGGCGCCGCAACCGGCCCGCGTCCCGGATGCCCGTTTCGCGCCGGCCGTCACCAGGCAACCCGTGCGCGCGCTGGAACGGCGCCGCCTGGCACTGGCAACGCAGGCAGCCGGCGAGGATTGGGGCGAGTTCTGATGCACCTGTCCCGTCCCGGCATCGATTGCCGGGACGGGGCCGGAAGCGCGCGCCGCGGCGCATATGCCGGATGAAGACGCATCCGGGTACAGCCCCTCGATCCGCTGGCGGCCTTCATGGCCGCCTCCCGCCCGCTTTGATGAAGCGCGCGCCACCAAGCGACGCGTCGCTGCCCTCCGTGCTTCCCCTCCGGCGCAACTCGCCCCAACCGTCAAACACCAGCCTCTATCGCCGCCGGGCAGCGCTTGAGCCCCGGGATTTTCAAGAACGAGCTGTCGCGCACGCAGAGAGCGGGCAAGCCGCTATCCGTGCTGCTTCCGAATGCGAACATCGATGCTCGTTGCAGAACGGATCAGATGCATGATAGCGGGTTATCCCCTGGCTGCTCTTCGGTGAAGTCTCGTTTACGGTAAGCATAGGCGTGACCGCCGTGCCGGAACAGACGACTGATCTGAAAGACAGATTCAATCGGGCTAACGCCGCTCTTTATCAGGCACAATTGCGGAGCCGGATCTGTACCGTTGCAGCCTTAAAACTGATTTTCCCGATCGGGGCGGCTGCCGCCGCTGCGGTGCTCCGGGAGACCGACAACAACGACAAACAACTACATAGAGGTGCTGATGAAACATGTTCGTGCATTCGCGATGCTGCTGGGCTTCTTCTCCACGGCAGCGTTCGCGTCGGAGACCGTTAATTTCCCGTCCGCCGGCGGCGGAACCACGGTCGAGGCCGTTCTCACAAGGCCTGCGGTAACCGGAAAGGCGCCCGCCGTTGTCCTGCTACATCATGGCGGCGGGTTCCAGAAGACCCAGACAAACCAGTATGCGAACGCGCTTAGCGAACGAGGTTTCGTCACTCTCGAGGTTGTCATGTTCTACTACGCGTCCGGCGCTGCCCAGCGCCCCTCTGTCTACGTGCCCCATGTGTACGGCGCCCTCAAGTACTTGTCGGGTTTGCCGGACGTCGACAATAAACGCATCGCCGTCATGGGCGGCAGCTACGGCGGATTGGTCGCGCTGCTGTCGGCCACGGAATGGGCTGAGCAGGCATTCGGCGGGGGGCAGCATTTTGCGGCAGCGGCCCCGATGTACCCGGTCTGCTATTTCGTCTCCCATTTCAACGCCCAGAAACCGTCGACTCCGGGCATCCCGAGCACCGTTTACGAGAGGTATGGCAGCGCCCCGATCAGGATCTACGCAGGTGCAAATGATGATTATGACGATCGCGATCCGAAGGCCTGTGACACGATGGTCAAGAGCTTGCCCGTCGATCAACAAGCGAAATTTTCGGTCAAGGTGTTCGACAATGCGACCCACGGCTGGGACCAGGTAAGCAGCGAATTCTATGCCAAACCAGCATGCAAGGGCCGGGGCTGCATAAACCGTAACGTCGCGAGCGGGGAAACGACTGCGGCGGGTATAGAGGACCTGATCCGCTTCTTGAACGACGCGATGCCGAAGTAAATTCCACATCATCAACGGGCGGCGGCGTCTGCACTTTTCGCCGACGACGCTCGATGCGTGCGTCGAGCGCTGGCCCGGTGTCATCGGAACATGCCAGGCGTTCGGCCTAAAGGACGCCCGCTTGATCTGGAATATGGGTTTCCTTACTTCGCGCAGGCATCGGAACTTGCCTGGGATAAACTAATCCAAACAGGGAAATATTTTCAGGAACAAGTTCCGGACTGGTAGAGCGTCCACGCCCCGAACTGCATACGGCAATCCCCATCATGAAAAACCTCCTCTTCGCCGCGATGCTGCTGCTCGCGCAGACCGTCACCGCGCCCGCATACGCCCATGGCGGCCTCGAGGAGGTGCCCGCGGCCGCCGGGAAGCAGCACGCGCCTGCAAAGGGCGCAGCGCCCGCCCAAGCTCCCGCCGCAGCCACGGACGACCCGCACCACGGGCACGGCAATCCTGCAAGCGCGGACCCGGACGCGCAGTCGGCCCACGCCGGCCATGCCGCTCCGGCCGACGACGCCACCGATTCAGGAGCCGAAGCGCATGAAGAAATGACCATGCTCCACCCCGGCCTGCCGGGAGAGTGGATCCTGCCCGCGGCGCTGGCGATGCTGGCGATCGCGCTGTGGAGCCTGTGCGCGAAGCTGCCTTCCGAGAAGGAACCGCGCACCGCCAACCTTGCGACCCTGCCATTGGTCGGCCCGTTCGTGCGCTTCCTCAACCGCAGTCCCTATCCGCTGCTGGCGATCAAGATCGTGTCGGTGGCGGTCTTCATCATGGTGGTCGTCGCCGGCCTGTTCGGCACCGTCTACCCCGAGCACAACCTCGCGACCGCGCTGGTATGGAACCTGTGGTGGCCGCTGGTAGTGGTATCGGTGTTCTTCCTCGGCACCGCCTGGTGCGCGATCTGCCCGTGGAATACCTTGTCGAACTGGCTGATCCGCCGCAAGCTGTGGAAGCGCGCGAACCCGCATCCGGGCCGCAACGGCAAGGTGCCGCGCTGGCTGCAGAACGTGTGGCTCGCGCTGCTGATGTTCATCGGCCTGACCTGGCTGGAGACCGGCATCGGCGTCACCTCCAAGCCGTTCGCGACCGCGCTGATGGCGTTGGTGATGCTCGGGCTGTCGCTGCTGTTCCAGTGGCTGTTCGAGCGCAAGGCCTTCTGCCGTTATGTGTGCCCGGTGGGCCGCACCCTCGGCTACTATGCGCGCCTGGCGCCGGTCGCGGTACGGCCGGTCGACCAGAAGACCTGCGATTCCTGCAAAACGCTGGAGTGCTACAACGGCTCGAAGGAAATCGATCCCTGCCCGACGCACCTGGTGGTCGGACGCTTCTCGCAGAACACCAACTGCCTGTCCTGCGGCAGCTGCATGCAGAGCTGCCCGCACCAGAACGTGTCGTGGCAGCTGCGCCCGATGGGCAGCGAGGCGAAGGACCAGGCGCGGCCGCAGTGGGACGGTGCATGGTTCATGCTGCTGCTGCTCGGGATCACCATCTTCCACGGTCTGACCATGATGCCGTTCTGGCGCGACTGGATCGTCGCCGTCGCGGGCTTCATCGGCGAGAGCGGGGCGCCGTACATGAGCTTCACGCTGGCGATGCTCGGCAGTTTCGCGGCAGTGGGCGTGGTGTATGCGGCGCTGGTCGGCGTGAGCTGGCTCGCTGCGCGGCGTGCGACGTCCTACCGCGGCTTGTTTACCGCGTTTTCCTTTTCCGCGCTGCCGCTGGCCTTCGTCTACCACCTCGCGCACAACCTCGACCATATCTCGCGCGAGAGCGCTGACCTGTTCGCGCTGCTGCTCAATCCGCTTGGCATCGGGCTGGGGCCGGTGTCGTCGATGGACAAGCACAACCAGATGATGAGCCCGATCTTCCCCGACGAATTGATGTACACGCTGCAGGCCGGCCTGATGGTGCTCGGTTTCTGGCTGGCAGTGCAGATCGTGCGCAACCGCGGCCGCGGCCAGCTGGCCGGCAGCCGCGGCGCGGTCGCATTGCGCCTGCTGCCGGTGCTGGCTTTCGTCGGCGCGATCACCGCGTTCAACCTGTGGCTGATGGCGCAGGGGATGGAGATGCGGTTTTAATGCCGCCGGTCTGCACGCCCTGCTGTCCTTGACGGTTGTTCTTCCGTCTTTACAAGTCAGGACGGCGCCGACAGCCGCGCGTGCCGCAACGGACTAAGGATATGAGCAATTCGCATTTGTCGTAGCGACAACCCGGCCCCTATAATCGCAAGGTCGTTTCCCGCCGCGCGGTGCAACGCCGCGCGGCCCTTGCAAATCAACCATCCCAGGGCCCATAACAATGAAACTCGAAACCCTTGCCGTCCATGCCGGCTATTCCCCGGACCCGACCACCAAGGCGGTCGCCGTCCCGGTCTACCAGACCGTGGCTTATTCCTTCGACAATGCGCAGCACGGCGCCGACCTGTTCGACCTGAAGGTCGCGGGCAACATCTACACCCGCATCATGAACCCGACCCAGGACGTGCTGGAAAAGCGCATCGCCGCGCTCGAAGGCGGCGTCGGCGCGCTCGCGCTGGCATCCGGCATGGCCGCGATCACCTATGCGATCCAGACCATCGCCGAGGCCGGCGACAACATCGTGTCCGCTTCCACCCTGTATGGAGGCACCTACAACCTGTTCGCGCACACCTTCCCGCAGATCGGCATCGAGGTGCGCTTCGCCGATCCGCGCAAGCCGGAAACCTTCGCGCCGCTGATCGACGGCCGCACCAAGGCAATCTTCTGCGAATCGATCGGCAACCCGCTCGGTAACGTCACCGACTTCGCGAAGCTGGCCGATATCGCGCACGCGCACGGCATCCCGCTGATCGTCGACAACACCGTGCCCAGCCCCTACCTGTGCCGCCCGTTCGAGCACGGCGCCGACATCGTGGTGCATTCGCTGACCAAGTACCTCGGCGGCCATGGCAACAGCGTCGGCGGCGCGATCGTCGACAGCGGCAAGTTCCCCTGGGCCGAGCACAAGGAACGCTTCAAGCGCCTGAACGAGCCTGACGTGTCCTACCACGGCGTGGTTTATACCGAAGCGCTCGGCGCCGCCGCCTACATCGGCCGCGCGCGCGTGGTCCCGCTGCGCAACATGGGCGCGGCGATCGCGCCGATGAATGCCTTCCTGATCCTGCAGGGCATCGAGACGCTGGCGCTGCGCATGGAACGCATCTGCGACAACGCGCAGCGCATCGCGCAATACCTCTCCCGCCATCCGAAGATTGCCTGGGTCAACTATGCCGGCCTGGAAGACCATGCCGACTATCCGCTGGTGAAGAAGTACCTGGGCGGCCGCGCTTCCGGCATCCTGTCCTTCGGGCTGAAGACCGCGGACAAGGCCGACCCGCGCGCTGCCGGCGCGCGCGTGCTCGACGCGCTGCAGCTGTTCACCCGCCTGGTCAACATCGGCGACGCCAAGTCGCTGGCCACGCATCCGGCATCCACCACGCACCGCCAGCTCAATCCGGAAGAACTGGCGAAGGCCGGCGTGTCGGAAGACATGCTGCGGCTGTCGGTCGGCATCGAGCATGTGGATGACCTGATCGAAGACCTCGACCGCGCGCTCGCGGCGGCCTGAGGCCGGCCGGGGCTTGCCCCGGCTTAACATCGGGTGGTGACCCTGTTATGATGAAATCGCACGCGGCGGCCTGCGCCGCCGCGTGCGCACAAGCACACAAGCACGGCCCGCGGTCGACGCCAGGCGGGGCCATATCAAAATAACAGGAAAACCATCATGAATCTCGAAGAAGCACTCGCGAAGGAAGGAGAACTGCGGACCCGGATGCTTGCGGCGATCGCCAGCCAGCATCAGCTCGACCCGAAGTCGGCAGGCAAGCTGGACGGCTGCATGCTGGGCGACTGGCTGCACGGCGAGGGCGAGCGCAAGTTCCCGTTTGTGAAGAGCTTCCAGCCCGCGGTCGACGCGCATGCGGCCTTCCATGCGGAAGTGGAAAAGGTGGTGCGCCAGATCAACCTCGGCGAATACGACCAGGCCAAGGCGATGCTGGGCAACGGCACCCCTTGCACCCGCGCCTTTGTCAACATGGTGGCGGCCGTGCGGCAGTTGAAGGCGGACGCAAGGCTGTAACCGGATCGTGCGCGGCGCACTGCGCGCCGCCGCCAGCCGCACTGCGCCGTCGAATCGAACCGCCGCGCCCTGGTGTTCAGGCCACCGGAATGCCGGTCGGCCGGCCACAGCGCCGCCTCTCGTTTCCGCTGCAAAATCTCAGATCGCCAGGCCGTCCCAGAGCGTAAAGTCGCCGTTCCGGGGAAACGGAACGGCGCGGCAGCGCTGCCGGGCATTTACGCGATGCTGCCCAGGGCGCGCACCTATCCGGCGAAGGTGGAAGCCTTCCTGCGCTTCATGGAGGAAAAGATGCGCGCGGCGGCAACAGCATGCTGCCGCTCCGCCACGCGCCGGTACCGCCTCAGGCCTGCATCCCGCCCAGGCACAGATACTTGATCTGCAGGTACTCGTCGATGCCGTAGCGCGATCCTTCGCGGCCGACGCCGGATTCCTTCATGCCGCCGAACGGCGCGACCTCGTTCGAGATCATGCCTTCGTTGATGCCGACCATGCCGTATTCGAGCTGCTCGGCGACGCGCCAGACGCGGCCGATGTCGCGCGAATAGAAGTAGGCGGCCAGCCCGTAGCGGGTGTTGTTGGCCAGCGCCACCGCTTCCTCGTCAGTCTTGAACCGGAAGAGCGGCGCGACCGGTCCGAAGATCTCTTCCTGCGCGATCATCATCGCCGGCGTGACATCCGTGAGCACCGTCGGCGTGAAGAAGTTGCCGCCGAGGGCATGCGGCTTGCCGCCGGCGATTGCGTGCGCGCCCTTGGATAGCGCATCCTCCACCAGGCGCTCCACCTTGCCGGCTGCCGCGTCGTTGATCAGCGGGCCGATCTGCACGCCGTCTTCCATGCCGTCGCCGACCTTCAGTTCGCGAACTGCCTGCGCCAGCTTTTCCGCGAACAGGTCGTAGATGCCGTCCTGCACGATCAGCCGGTTGGCGCAGACGCAGGTCTGGCCGGCGTTGCGGTACTTGGATGCCATTGCGCCGCGCACCGCTGCATCGACGTCGGCATCGTCGAACACGATGAAGGGCGCATTGCCGCCGAGCTCCAGCGACACTTTTTTCACCGTTTCCGCGCACTGTGCCATCAGGCGCTTGCCGACCGGGGTGGAACCGGTGAAGCTGAGCTTGCGTACCGTCGGGTTGCCGGTCAGTTCCGTGCCGACTTCTGCCGGACGAGCCGTAGTCACGACGTTGAGCACACCCTGCGGGATGCCGGCGCGCTCGCCGAGTTCGGCCAGCGCCAGCGCACACAGCGGCGTCGCCTCCGCCGGCTTGACCACCGAAGTGCAGCCGGCGGCGAGCGCCGGGCCGACCTTGCGGGTGATCATCGCGATCGGGAAGTTCCACGGCGTGATCGCCGCGGTGACCCCGACCGGCTGTTTGATCACCACCAGCCGCTTGTCGCCGGCCGGGGACGGAATCACGTCACCGTACACGCGCTTGCCTTCCTCGGCAAACCATTCGATGAAGGACGCGCCGTACGCGACTTCACCGCGCGCTTCGGCCAGCGGCTTGCCCTGTTCCAGCGTCATCAGGCGCGCCAGGTCTTCCTGGCTGGCGAGGATGAGATCGAACCAGCGGCGCAGGATGGCGGCGCGCTCCTTCGCAGTCTTCGCGCGCCAGGCCGGCAGCGCAGCATCCGCCGCGGCAATCGCACGCCGGGTTTCTGCGGCCCCCATGTCAGGCACCAGCGCAATCACCTTGCCATTGGCCGGGTTACGGATTTCATGGGTGGCGCCGGCATCGGCGTTGCACCAGGCGCCGTCGATGTAGGCTTGCCGGCGCAGTAGGGTAGGGTCGTTGAGTTGGATGGTCATTGTTGTCTTTCCCTGTCGTTCAGGACCGTAGCGCAGCTTGAGCGTGGCGAATCCGGCGCTACAGTCCCGTGGCTTTTTCAATACACTGCCCGGTACATCGCCAGCGCGTCCTCGTATGTCACCTCGCGAGGATTGTTCACCAGCAGCCGCTGCACGTTCATCGCATCCTTCGCCAGCATTTCGAGGTCGCCTTCGGGTACGCCGGCGCTCTTGAGGTCCTGCTCGAAAGGCATTTCCGCCACTAGCGCACGCATCGCGCCGATGAAGGCGCCGGCGGCTTCGTCGTCGTCCGAGAAATGCTGACCAGGCAGGATCGCGCGCGCCAGCTCGCCGTACAGCTTCGCCGCGGCCGGGTGATTGAACTCCAGCACCGGCAGCAGCACCAGCGCATTGGTCAGCCCGTGCGGCAGGTGGTAGTGGCCGCCCAGCGGATAGGCCAGCGCATGCACCGCCCCCACGGGGGCGTTCGCGAACGCCATGCCGGCAAACAGCGAGCCGAGCAGCATCGCTTCGCGCGCGCGGGCATCGTTGCCGTCGCGGATCACAATGCGGATGTTGTCGTACAACATCGTCAGCGCGCGCAGCGCAAGCGCATCCGACAGCGGATTCTTCTTGTGACGCGTGGTGTAGGCCTCGATCGCGTGCACCATTGCGTCGACGCCGGTCATCGCGGTCACACGCGGCGGCAGGCCGAGCGTGAGCAGGCTGTCGAGCAGCGCCACGTCCGGATACAGCAGCGGCGAGACGACGCCCTTCTTTTCATTCGACGGCGTGGTCAGGATCGAGATTGCGGTGACTTCCGAGCCGGTGCCGGCGGTGGTCGGCACCTGGATCAGCGGCAGGCGCGGACCGCGCGCAAGGCCCACGCCGTAGATTCCGGGCAGCGCCTGCGGCGTCTTCGCCAGCAGCGCGACCAGCTTGGCGGTATCCATCGAACTGCCGCCGCCGAAGCCGGCGACGCCGTCGACGCCGGCCGCGATCGCCTGCTCCACCGCCGCCTGCACGCTGGCTTCCGGCGGATCGGCCTGCACGTCGGCAAACACGGTGGCGCGGATGCCGGCGGCGTCCAGGCTGGCGAGCGCGCCCGTGAGCAGGCCGGCGTCCAGCAGGAAGCGGTCGGTGACAAGGTAGAGGTGGCTGATGCCGAGCTGCTGCGCGAGTTCGCCGAGGCCGTTTGCCGCGCCCTGTGCGCACACGATCTTCGGCGCGGTTTCGAAAATGAACTGGGACATGTAAACCCTTTCTTTCGGTTAGCCGGCAGTGACCACGCCGCGCTCGATGCGGAACACGCGGTCGACCAGGTCGGCGGAATGCGAGTCGTCGGACTCGGACAGGATGATGGACATGCCCTGGTCGCGCAGAGAGCCGATCACCTCGGTCAGGCGGCGCGACAGCACCGGCGCCACGCCCTCGAACGGCTCGTCGAGCAGCAGCAGCGTGCGGCCCGGCATCAGCGCGCGCGCCAGCGCCACCAGCTTTTGCTGGCCGCCGGACAGCTGCAGCGCGCGGCGCTCGCGGAAGCCCGCCACCTCCGGCATCAGGGTGTAAATCCAGTCCAGGCGCTGCTGCCAGTCGCGGATGCCGATCGACCATACCGGCAGCAGGATGTTTTCCTCGACGGTGAGCGACGGGATCAGGCGGCGGTCTTCCGGCATGTAGCTGATGCCGCGCGGCGCGCGGCCGTGCGGCGCGATGTCCGACAGGTTCTCGCCGTTGACGGTGATGGACTTCGAGCCGGCCGGCATCAGACCCATGATGGAGCGCATCAGCGTGGTCTTGCCGGCGCCGTTGCGGCCGATCAGGCCGGCCATGCATCCCTTGGGCACCTCGAGCGACACATCGCGCAGGATCGGGATGCGGTCGATGGAGACGTTCAGGTTCTTGATCGAAAGCAGGGAAGCGCTCATGCTGCGGCTCCTTCAAGGATTTCTGAGGGGACGATGTGATGGCCGATGACCAGTTCCTGCACGCGCTCGTCGGACAGCACCTTCATCGGCGTGCCGTCGGCGATGATTTCGCCGCTGTAGAACGCCAGGATGCGCGACACGTAGCGGGCGACGATGTCCATGTCGTGTTCGACGAAGAGCACCGTGGTGCCGTGATGCTTCACCGCCGCCATCACGGTATCCATCAGCGGGAACTTTTCTTCCACGGACACGCCGGAGGTCGGCTCGTCCAGCAGCAGCATGCGCGGGTTGCTGACCAGCGCCATCGCGATGTCGATCAGCTTGCGCGCGCCCTGCGGCACGGCGGACACCAGCGCATCCTTGTAATGGGCGACGCCGAACTCGTCGAGGATTTCGAGAGCGCGCTTGCGGCGGGACGGATTGTCGAAGCCGGCGAAGAAGGATGGACGCGGGCTTTCGGCGGCAATCAGCGCGACCATCACGTTTTCCAGCACCGACAGCTGCGGGAACAGCTGCGCCACCTGGAAGGAACGGGCCATGCCCATGCGCGTGATCGCACGCGGTTCGCGGCCGACGATGTGCTGGCCCTCGAACAGGATCTTGCCGCCGGACGGCGGCAGGTAGCCGGTCACCATGTTGATGAAGGTGGTCTTGCCGGCGCCGTTGGAGCCGATCACGCCCACCACTTCACCCTTGTCGATGCGGACGTTGATGTCCTTGGCAGCGACCACCGCGCCGAAGGTGCGCTGCAGGCCGATGGTTTCGAGAATGGCGCTCATGCTGTGGCCTCCGGGGTGACGGCCGGGCTGGCGGCCGGGTTGTTGTCCGCTGCGTGCGTGGCGCCGTGCTTCTTGCGGCTGACCAGGCTCCACAGGCCCTTGGGCAGGAAGATGATAAGCACCAGCAGCACTACGCCGAGCGTGAGCTGCCAGGTATGCGGCGCTTCCTGGATGGCGAAGGTGCGCACCGCGGCGAACACGATGGCTGCCACGAACGCGGCCGCGACGTGGCCGGTGCCGCCGAGGATCGCGATGAACACGAATTCGCCCGATGTGGTCCAGAACGCCATGTCCGGATCGATGTGGCCGGTCGCCAGCGCGGTCAGGCCGCCGCCGAGCGCGGACACCGCCGCCGCCGCCAGGTAGTTGGCGTAGATGACGGCGCGTGGCGACACGCCGAGGTATTCGACGCGGATTTCGTTTTCGCGGATTGCTTCCGTGACGAGGCCGAGGCCGGAGTTCATCAGGCGATGGAATATCACCGCTGCCGCGCCGCTGACGGCGACCGTCAGCAGGAACACGCCGCGCTTGGCCGCCTCGGGCGACGGCTCCCAGCCGAAGTAGGTTGGCGTCGAGACATTGAAGCCGTCCGTCGAGCCCAGCGCGGAGGACTTCACCAGCACGCCGAACAGGATCATCGACAAGGCCATGGTGAGCATCGCGAAGAAGATGTCGCGGTAGCGGGCGAGCAGCAGGCCGCACACCCCGGCCACCAGCACGGCCACGCCGGCGCCGATGGCCAGCAGCGCGAACGCGTCGCGGATGCCGAGGTATTGCGCGCCGAGGCCGGCGGCGTAGCCGCCGACGCAGTAGAACAGCGCCTGGCCGAAGGTGACCAGGCCGACGCGCATCTGCACGACGACGCCGACCACGACCAGCGCCTTGGCAAAGGCCAGCGTGAGCAGGAAGGAGAGCCAGTCCGGCGACAGCCAGCCGGCGGCGGCGACGGCCAGCGCCGCCGCGACGAGAGCAAGTTCGGTACGCATTTTCAGATCTTTCTTGCGAGAATCTGCCCGAACAGCCCCTGCGGGCGGACGGCCAGGACGAGGAACATGACGCCGTAGATCACGAACAGCTCGATCTCCGGCGCGACGTGGACGGCAAAGGAGCGGGTCAGGCCGACCAGCAGCGCGCCGACGGCGGCGCCACCGATGCTGCCGAGGCCGCCGACCACGACCACGGCGAAGGCCAGCACGATCACCTCGACGCCGATGCCCGGGGTCACCGAGATCGCCGGTGCGGTCAGCGCGCCGGCGAGCGCGCCGAGCACCGCGCCGATCACGAAGGTGACGGCGAACATCACATTGACATTCACGCCCATCGCCATCGCGATTTCGCGGTCGTGGATCACGGCGCGCAACAGGCGGCCCTTGTTGGTGCGGTTGAGCGCATACCAGGCAGCCAGGCCGACCAGCAGCGACACCGCTACCAGCGCGAGGTCATAGTTGGCGAAGCTCAGCACGCCGCCGACCGCGGTCTGGCCGAGCAGGCGGTAGGGCTGGAAGGCAAAATACGGGTCGACGCCCCAGATCAGCTTGGTGGTGTCTTCGAGGATGAGCAGGAGCGCGTAGGTGATGATGACCATCAGGATTTCGTCGCGCCCGCGCATGAAGCGCAACAGGCCCTGTTCGAGCACGAGGCCGACGATGATGCCGGCGGCAAGCGCGCAGGCGAGCAGCAGCGCGTAGCTCCAGTAGGGCGCGCTCTGCCCGTCGCCGGAAAAATACCAGCCGACCAGCGACGCGGCGCTGTAGGCGCCGATCGCATAGAAGCTGCCGTGCGCCATGTTAAGAATGCGCATCACACCGTAGATCACGGTGAGACCCGCGGCGACGAGGAAGAGCCAGGAGGCGTAGATCATCCCGTCGATAAAAATCGCGAAGAGTGTGTTCATGGGAAATTCCGGGGGAGGTCGGGGGAAAGCTTGGCAAGGCAACCGGACAGCTCCTTCCCCCTGGCAGATCATCCAGATGATTCCGTAGGGTGCGCTCCGCTTCCGTTGCAACGGCGCGCACCCTAGGTCTTTATCTGGTAGATCTGCCGGAGGGGGAGGGAACCGGCAGGGGGTGTTACCGGCTCAGCTGCACTTCGCGCCCGGCATGCCCGACTTGATCCAGTCCACGGCGGTCGTGCCGTCCGGCGGCATCAGGCACTCGGCGGCGTAGCTCTTGACCTTGGTGACCGCGGCCTTGCCGGTCTTCGCGTCATACTGGTACTCGCCGTAGGACACGCCCTGCACCGCCTGGTGGCCGCCGGCGCTGGACATCTTGACGGTGCCGCTCGGCGCTTCGAAGGTCAGGCCTTTCAGGCCGGCGGTAATCTGTTCCGGTGCCGGCATGGCGTTCGGCTTGGCGGTCTTTTCGACCGCGGCCTTCAGCGCGAGGATGGCCTGGGTCATCTTGTAGGCCGGATAGGTCGGCGATTCCTTGAACTGCGTGGTGAAGTTCGGACGGAACCAGTCGTTCAGCGCATTCTTCGGCGCGAACTGGCCGAACGGACCGCGTCCGCCGACGATCACGCCGTTCGGGACCTGGCCCTTGAAGTGTTCGACACCGGTGTCGCCGCAGGTGAGGGCGACGGTGCGGTTGTCGAACAGGCCGCGGCCGGAGCCCTGCAGCATGAAGGCTTCCATGTCGCCGCCCCAGAAGCTGGAGTGGATCAGGTCGGGCTTGGCGACGGACAGCGCGGAGATTTCAGCGCCGTACTGGCCCTGCATCAGCTTCGGCCACTGTTCCGACACAACCTTGATTTCCGGCTTGATCTGTTTGAGCGTGAAGACGAAGTCGTTCCACGAGTCCTGGCCCCAGGAATAGTTCTGCTGGATCGAGGCAACGGTCTTGATGTCGGGGCGCGTCTCGGCGACGTAGCGTGCCAGGGCAACGTTATCGACCACCGCGTCGAGGCCGGTGCGGAAGACATACTTCGGGTTCTTGACGGTATCGAACAGGCGCGACGTGCCGCAGTCGAAGAAGATGGTCGGCGCTTTCAGCTCCTCGGCGACCGGGGCGACGGCGAGGCAGTCGCCGGACGAGATGTAGCCGATCACGGCATCGACCTTCTGGCGCTGGACCAGGTTGCGGAATTCCTCGACCTGCTTGGTGGCGCCGCCGTTTTCATCGATCAGGACGGTCTCGATTTCGAGGCCGTTGATGCCCTTCTTGTTGTAGGGAGCGGGCAATGCGCCCTTGTTCAGCGCCTCCACGGTCAGCTTGGCGGCATTCGCAGCCGGCACGCCGAACGGGCCGGCGGCGCCGCCAGACAGGAACGTGACGATACCGATGCGGAATTTGCCGTTTTCGGCGGCCTGGGCGGCCGGCGCGAAAGCTGCGGACACAGCGAGGGAAATGGCGGCAACGGCGATGCCGGTCTGACGAGTGGTGGGGCGCTGAACGCTCATGGACTGCTTCTCCTGGGTGGTGGTTGAACGAGAGGTTGAAGGCGCCGGCTGTTGCGGCGCTGTTGAATCAGTTCCTGCGGCGGGCGCAGTTCCTCGGCCGGATAGACGGTCCAGTTGCCGAGCATGACCTGCGCCGGCGCGAAGCGGCCATCCGGCACGACTTCGCCGACCGCCTGGGCCTGTTGCACCTGGTGCAGGACCGGATCGATGGTGGAGGTGTAGCCTTCCGGGTCTTCCGGCAACGGCAGCCGAAGGCCTTCGAGCGCGTGTGCCAGCTCGTCGGTGCCGGCCTTGCTGCCGGCCGTAGCGAGCGCGCGGGCGATCGCGACAATGCCGGCGTAAGCGCCTTCGGCGGCGTAGTTGGGATAGCGGCCTTCGAGCTTGTGGAAGTCGGCGACGAACTTGCGGTTGCGCGGCGTGTCGGGCCAGTTGTTGTGATGGCGCGCCGACAGGATCAGGCCGCTCGGCGCGTGCTGGCCGAGCGACAGCAGCACCTCGTAGTTGCCGCCGGTGTCGAAGTTGGCGATGCGCATCTTGGTGTGCAGCCCGTTCGACATCGCCTGCTTCAGGAAGGTGACGAAGTCGCCGCCCCACAGGCCGACCACCGCGATGTCGGCCTTGGTTGCGGCCAGCTCGTTGATGTAGGCGGAGTAGTCCGGTTCGTACAGCTTGGACCAGTATTCGCCGGCCACTTCGTAGCGCACGCCGAGACGGTCGAGGTTGCTCTTCAGGTCGTACCAGGATACGTGGCCGTAGTCGTAGTCGGAGCCGAGGAACACCAGGCGCTTCCAGCCGCTCTTCTTCTGCAGGTCGGCCAGGTAGCGGGCGCCGGCGGCCATCGACGCGTAGGTGTCGTTGGACAGGCGGAAGTAGTACGGATGGAAGTCTTCCATCGTCAGCCGCGAGGAGGCGTGGTCGGTGCCGATCAGCAGCACGCGCTGTTCCTTCGCCACCCGTGTGACCGCATGCGCGACGCCGGAACTGACGATGCCGCACAGGAAGCGCACGCCGTCGCGGCGCACGAAATCGCGTGCGATGCGCTGCGCGAAGGATGCCTTGGAGCGGTCGTCCTCGATCAGAATGCGCAGCTTCGGCGCCTGCTTCCCGAGTTCGGCCTCGATGTCGGCCAGTGCCACGCGAATGCCGCCAATGCTGTCGCGTCCGTAGCTGGCCGCGCGCCCGGTCAGCGGATACATGCAGCCGATCGTCGCATCCGCCTTGCCGGCCGGCGCGCCGAGTTCGACCCGCGCCGATGCCGCAAGCGGCAGGGCCAGCGTCAGCGCCAGCGCGCAGCACAGCCGACGGGCCCGCCGGCCCGGCCATCCGCGCTTGCGATCGAGCTGTAGTGAATGGGACATCGTCTCCTCCTGGGGCAAACAAACGAAAGGCCCTATTGTCAGTGATCGGGCGATGCAGCGGTCTCGCGTGTTTGTCCGCTGCAACAATCGCAAGCGCTGTGCCATCGCGCGCAAACCGGGCGCGAGGGCGCGCCGGCGCTGGCGCGGCGCCTCGCATGCGAGGTCGGCGCCGAACGGCTTGCCCCGCTCGCGCGAGCGGAAGGCGCTCGGCGGCGGGGCGCGGGATGAGCGGAAACCGCTCGGAAATGTGTTGGCAAGGTGTTCACAAACGGCGGCAGGCCGGTGGAAACGCGCTATCCTTGCAGCGCGAGAATTGCCCGGAGGAAGGCATGCTCCTTGCGAGAGAGTCGGCCCCGGGCAGTCGCGCATTGCCACCGTGTTCCCTCCACCTTGCAATCGGAAGGAGCGCGAACCGATGCGCCGTGCTCGCAATCCGCCCCATCGCGTCCCATGGCCATCGAAAAAAGCATCGTCCGCCGCTATCTCGTGCTGTCGCTCCTTGCGTCGGTGGTGCCGGTCGTCTGGATCGGCCTGCTGTACGACCGCTTCGCCGAATCCGCTTTCCAGGAAGTGATCGACGAAAAGCTGGCCGCCCACCTGACCGCGACCGCCAGCCGCATCGCCGGCTTCGTCGAGGCGCGCCGCTACCAGGCGGAGACGCTGGCGAATTTTCCCGGGATCGCCGCCTTCGCTTCCGAGCAGCGCGCGCCGAACGAGCAGGTCAGCGCACTGCTGCAGGTGGAATCGGACCTGCCCGACCTGTTCGGCATCCTGTTCTTTTCCGCGGACGACAGCCTGCAGAAGGTGATCCCCGGGCAGGCCGCCTCCGGCCCGCCCTACTGGGGCGAGACGACGCTGGAGGCCGCGGGCCTGCCGCAGACACGGGTGGGCGATATCGAGCTGGTCGGGCCGGCGCCGCCCGTCGACGGCCATTCCGGCTGGCTGCTGGTGCGCTATCCGCTGCGCGAAACCGCGAACGACGCCGGCGCTGCGCGCCACGTCGCGCTGCATGTGCGGCTGGCGTCGCTGACCGAACTGATGGGCGCCGACCCCGCGGCGGGTGCGCTGGAGCCGGTGCTGAAGACGCCCGCCGGCTATTTCAACCGCGTCGGCCACCTGGTGAACCCGAGCGGCAAACTGGTGTCCGGACCGGAGATCTTTCCCGGCTGGCGGCCGATGCTGCAGGTGGAGCCCTCGCAGCTGCTCGAGCCTTTCGAGCGCGCGCGGCGCGCGCTGTTCATCGCGGTGCTGGTCGGCGCGGTGCTGCTGGTGATCCTGTTCTACCGCATGTCGCTGCGGCTGCGCCAGCGCGTCGGCCAGCTGCTCGCCGGTGCCTATGCGATATCCTCAGGCCGGCTGGAGTACCGCATCGCCGACCACGGCGAGGACGAGATCGCCACCGTCTCGCGCGCCTTCGACGCGATGGCGCTGCGCCTCGAGCAGCACCTCGCGCGCATCGTGCGCATGGAGAAGCTGGCGGTGCTCGGCGAATTCGCCACCTCCATCGCGCATGAAGTGCGCAACCCGCTGGCGGCGGTGAAAACCACGGTGCAGGCGCTGTCGCGGCGCGAGGCGGATGCGCGCCGGCTGCAGCTGCTGTCCGACGTGGAGGGCGAGATCGACCGGCTGGCGCGCGTGGTCAGCCAACTGCTCGACTTCGGCCGGCCGCGTCCGCCGGATCCGCAGGAAGTCGTCGTGCGCGACGCATTCCGCCGCGTCGCGCTGCTGCTGGAGCCGGACGCCGCCGCGCGCGGCGTGGCGCTGTCGGTGCAGGGCGACAGCGACCTGCGGTTCTGCGCCGATCCGGACCATGTGGTGCAGATTCTGCTGAACCTCGGCATCAATGCGCTGCAGGCGTCGGACGAGGATGGCGCGGTAGTGCTGCGCGCCTCGCGCGAAGGCAGCATGGCGGTGCTGGAAGTGAGCGACCGTGGGCACGGCATTCCGGCCGACGTGCTGCCGCGCGTGACCGACCCGTTCTACACCACGAGGAGCAAGGGCATCGGCCTGGGCCTGAGCATTTCGCGCCAGCTGGCGGAGATCAACGGTGGGCGGCTCGACATCCGAAGCGTGCCGGGCAGCGGCACCGCGGTGCGTATCTTCTTCCCGATCATGAAGGACAACGATGGCAAGCATCCTGATCATTGACGACGAATCGAACCTGGTGCGTTCGCTCAGCTTCGCGCTGGAAGACGAGGGGCATGCGGTGCGCGGCGCGGGCACCGGCGGCGACGGCCTGCGGGCGGCGGCGGAATTCGCGCCGGACCTGATCCTGCTCGACCTGAAGCTGCCCGACATGTCCGGCCTGGAGGTGCTGGAGGCGCTGAAAGCGCAGAAATGCGACGCGCAGGTGATCATGATTTCCGCGCACGGCGACACGCGCGCGGCGGTCAAGGCGGTCAAGCTGGGCGCGGCCGACTACATCACCAAGCCGTTCGACCTCGACGACCTGTCGATGACCATCCGCAGCACGCTCGACCGCCGCCACATGGCAATCGAGCTGGAATTCCATCGCGGCGCGTCGCTGCGCAACGCCGGCCTGATTGGCGACAGCCCGGCGATGCGCGAACTGGCGGCAACCATCGACCGGGTCGCGGCCAGCGCCGCGACCCGCATCCTGGTGCTGGGCGAATCCGGCACCGGCAAGGCATTGGTTGCTCGCGCGATCCATGCCGCCAGCCCGCGCGCCTGCGGCCCCTTCATCGAAATCAATTGCGCGTCGCTGCCGGAGCAGCTGATCGAGGCGGAATTGTTCGGCGCGGAGAAGGGCGCCTACACCGGCGCGCACCAGCGCCGCGTCGGACTGGTGGCGCTGGCCGACAAGGGCACGCTGTTCCTCGACGAGATCGGCGAGCTGCCGCTGCCGTTGCAGGCAAAGCTGCTGCATTTCCTGGAGAACGGCCAGTACCGCGCGATCGGCTCCGGCCGCAGCCAGACCGCCGACGTGCGGGTGGTCGCCGCCACCAACCGCGACCTTGCCGCCGCGGTGCGCGACGGCGCGTTCCGGGAGGACCTGTATTTCCGCCTCAACGTCATCCAGCTCGACATCCCGCCGCTGCGCGAGCGCCCGGCCGACGTGCCGGTACTGATTGCGCATTTTTCGCAGGCGTTCGGGCGCGGCGAAGGCAGCGCGCCGATGCGGCTCTCGCCGGATGCGCAGGCGGCGCTGCTGCGCTACCGCTGGCCGGGCAACGTGCGCGAACTGAAGAACCTGATCGAGCGGCTCACCATCCTGCATCCCGGCATGGAAGTGCCGGCGGACGCATTGCCGGCGGAAATCCTGCAGGCGAACGGGGAGAGCGCAGCGGCCGCGCCGGCAGCAATGCCGGGTGCGGCGTCCAGCATTGGCGATGCATTGGCATCCACGGAGCGGGAGATGATGATGGCCGCGCTGCGCGATGCAGGCGGCCACAAGGGGCATGCGGCCGAGCGGCTCGGCATTTCGCGGCACGCGTTCAAGCGGCGGCTGCAGCGGCTCGGGATAGGCTGAAGGGCAGGAAGGGCCGCGTCACGGCCCCGGGTTTTTCGTCCTGAGCCGGTAGCTACGAAGCGCAACGGCCAGGCAGTGCCACTCCCATTCCTCCCGGTAGAGCGCGCAGCTCAGTTCCACATACTGGTACTTCCAGCCCTGCTCGCAGCATTCCGGGCAGTCGAGATCGGAAATGGCGCGCGCCATCCGCTCGGCATAGCGTTCCAGGTCTTCCTGCGTGATTTCCGGCTTTTCCATGATCGGCGCGTCCCCCAGTCGGTACAGGCGGTAAGACATTCCGCCCGCCGGTAGATTCCATGCCACCGCGCTTCCGCCGCCGCATGGATCCAAGGGGAAATTGTTGCGCCGCAGGGGGGGCGCAGCGGATTATTTCAGGCTGTTGTCGGACAACAGGTACAGCGCCGGCCGTGCATCGCTTTGCCAGCCGCGGTGCGTGATCGCGATCTGGCCGGCCGGGCCGGGAACAAGGTTGACCAGCGCGCTGAGGTCTTGCGCGAGCGCCGCCGGCAGCGCCAGACTGCCGAGCGTGGTCATCGCTGCCGTGTCGTGAATCGAGATCGACTTGTCGGACGTCCACATGTAGGGCGGCAGGCAGGCGGTCTTTGCGCCTGGCGCCAGCGCTTCGCAGGTCGCGGCGACGCTCAGGTACTGTCCCTTCTGCGTCAGGTCGGCGGCATCGAACACCGCGCCTTTCAGGTAGACCATGCCGCCGCGCACCGTCATCTTCGCGCCGCCGAAGCCGCGCGACGCCGACACCACTTTCTGCTCCGTCAGCCCGTCCGGCGCGACCGCGATGCGGCGCAGGCCGAATTCGGTCGTCTCGTTGTTGTAGCCGTACAGCGCGGAGCCATCCTCGCTGAAGACGATGAGGTTGCTGCCGGTATGGTCCTGCGTGCGCTTTTGCGCGAAGCCGGCGCCGGTGTAGAGCGCCACGCCGCGGTGGCGCGGCGACACTGCCTTGCTGTACAGCGATACCGCGAACACATTCGAATTGGCTGGCGAGACTGCGATGCTTTCTGCGAAATAGGTGCCGTAGAACGCATCGCTGCCCAGGCTGACGCGTGCGGCGACCGCGAGCGAGGGCAGCGACAGCTTGACCACTTCGCCCGCGCCTTGCAGCGCGACGTACAGGAATTTCCCGTCCGGAGACAGCGCGAGGCGGCCGGGTTCCGAACCGATCGCGGCGGAATAGGCGACCGCGCCAGTGGCGGGATCGATGGTGGCGATCGCATTGCCGTTGCCGGTCACGGTGGACGGCAGCGATGCGTAGTAGCGGTTGCGGCCGGCGTCGTACACCAGGTCGTTGTGCGGCAGCTCGATCCTCTGCACGGTCGGCGTCGACGGGCTTTCCGGCTGCGCCGGCGTGGTGGTGGGCGTGGTGGTCGGGGTCGTGCCCGGCGTGGTGGAGGGCTGCTGCGCGCCGACATTCTGCATGCGCGCGATGGTCCAGGTGTGCGGGCCGTACACCACCGCGCCGCTCAGGCTTTCCTCCTGCCGCACCATCTTCAGCGGCCCGAGGCCGGGCGCGAGATGGACCTCTTCCCGCAGCACGAAGCCGTCGGTGTCGCCGGCCTTCGAGCGGGTGACGGAGAAGCGGTAGGTATTGGTGAAGCGGGCCGCGTTGGTGGTCGCCAGCGGCACCGTCAGCGGCGCCATGCCGCGGTAGACCTGCGTGAACTCGAAGCGGAAGGCTTCATGCTTGCCGTCGCCGTCGAGATCCTGGTCCCATACCCCCTGGCGCAGCACCACGCGCGGCTCGTCTACGGCATATGCCGCATAGGCGAACTCGCGCACCTGGCCGATCTGGCGCGCCGCCTGCGGCGGCAGTTCCGGATCGGATGCGTAGTCGACATAGATGCCGTCATCGCGCGCGATCAGGCGCGAGCTGTCGGTCTGCGTGCTTTCGGTTTCGGAAAGCAGCGCCGAATAGCCGGCGTTCGATGCGGGTTTTGCGACCTGGCGCACGCCCGCGTACAGGTAACGGCCGAGTGCATCGGTAATGTCGTATTCCCATCTTGCCTGGTCCGAATCCAGCGGGAGCAGGTTCAGCGGCTTCAGGTCGACGGTAGCGCCTTTCGGCGCGGATTCGGTCGCGATCGGCGTATCGGGCGCGGCATTCGTCGGTGCATTTGACAGGGATTCCGGGGCCGGCGCGCCGCCGCCCCCGCCGCCGCAGGCGGCGAGCGCAAGGACGGTGGACAGCAGCACAAGCGCGGAGAGTGGAATGTTGTTGCGGGTAGGGCAGGACATGGACGTATTTCGGCAATGAGACGGAGTCGGGACGCGCAGCACTTGCGCCCCCCCGAGGAAGCGGGTGGTAGACAAAGTTGCGGCCCGGAAGTTTCTTTAATGCAGAAACTTCAGGTATCAGATGTTAGGGTTGCGGCATGCGTATGCGAAGCGCGGCCGCTTGTCCTGCGCGGCCAGAATGTTGACCCTGGAAGGCCAGCGGCGGTGTTACGGCAACACGATGTTCAGCAGCGCGCCGCCGGCGCTGATCGTCAGCGTGTTCCGGCCGGTGAACGCCATGCCGCTGGCCGTACACAGGTTGCCCGGCAGGCTGCCCGGCCGGATGCCGGTTTGCGCGGCCGTCCCGGCGACCGTGGTGACGGTACCGTCCGGCGTGATTCTGCAGATCGTGCACGGCATTTCCGCCATCTTATGCGCTCTCCACGGTTTTGACGATTCAGGACGGTTTGCCGGCGCAAGCGTGACGCCGCCGATTCGCGGCACGCCGCATTTCGCTCTACAATCCCGGCTGGCAATAACGACCTATGCCCCAAACAGATGAGCAACTTCCCCGCTGATATCTACACCGAACCATCCGGCTTCGACATCAACACCCTGGACAACCTCGGCCCGCTGCGCGCGATGGCCGGCGTCTGGCAAGGCACGCGCGGCCTGGACGTCAAGCCCAAGGCCGATGGCCCGCGCCAGCAGGCCTTCGTCGAGCGCATCGAACTGCAGCCGATCGACCCGGTCACCAACGGCCCGCAACTGTTCTACGGCTTGCGCTACCACACCCACATCACCAAACCGGAGCAGGTGAAGACCTACCACGAGCAGGTCGGCTACTGGCTGTGGGAGCCGGCCAGCGGCAGCGTCATCCATACGCTGGCAATCCCGCGCGGGATGATCGCGATGGCGTCGGGACGGGCGAGCGCGGATGCGAAGGAATTCGAGCTGGTCGCGCGCGAGGAATCGGAACATGCCGGCATCCGCAGCAACCCCTTCCTGCACCATGCGTTCCGCACCGTCGAGTTCCGCATCAAGGTGACGATCAACGACGACGGCAGCTGGGGCTACGACGAGGACACGGTACTGATGATCCGCGGGAAGGAAGAGCCGTTCCACCACACCGACCGCAACCTGCTGACGAAGATCGCGGAGCCGACGCCGAACCCGCTGGCGCGCGGATGACGGACCGGCCGCAGCGAAACGGGATGGAACCGAAACCGAACTATGCCTGCCCGCTGTGCGGCGGACCGAACGGCTGCGCGCCGGCCGCGGCCGGCAGTTTCGACGTGCCGTGCTGGTGCACGACGACGAAGGTGGATCCGGCGGTGCTGGCGCGGGTGCCTGAGGCACTGCGCGGGCAGGCGTGCATTTGCGCGAAGTGTGCGGCACGGCCTGCCGCTTCCGAAGCTTGAAATCGCGCTTCGTCGCGATCCGCATCGCTTCATATCAGAAACCGCAGGGTGCGCTCCGCGCAGCGTGAAGTTCGATGCCCGGTGCGCCGGGCGCACCCTACCACTTGCGGATTCTGTAATCGTGCTCCAGCACGATTTGCGTCGACGCGATCAGGCTGTTCAGCCCGAACACCAGCTGCGTCAATACCTCGCCCGGCAGCGCCCAGATCTGCTTGCCGGGCGCGGCGATGCCGGTGGCCGCGCTGATCACCGGCGCCGCCCACTCGGCCTCCGGCGTCACATCGAGCAGGATCTCGCCTTCCGGCGTGGTGTGCATGAAGATCTCGCCGCCGGGGGCGAGGAAAAAGCAGATGCCGTAGCCGGCCGCGTTCTTGCGCAGCGGCGCGCGCTGCAGGTCGCGGTTGTAGTTGTCGATCCAGGCTTCCACGTCATAGGTGGTCTTCAGGTCGATCCACGGGCGGATCGCGGGTTCCT
>Ga0196971_1000212_pt1 | contig 56338 bp, 45 predicted proteins | sample S1v_1013CmetaG_FD_148660 | JGI IMG/M metagenome (GOLD analysis project Ga0196971, IMG submission 148660) | Soil microbial communities from Anza Borrego desert, Southern California, United States - S1+v_10-13C | ecosystem: Environmental > Terrestrial > Soil > Desert | place: USA: California... | reverse complement strand
ATCACCTTCGCCCCCGGCGGCGAAGGCCAGATCAAAGGCTCCGGACGCTCGATCGCCGGTTTCCACCTGCGCGACGCGCTCGACCTGGTGTCCAAGCACGCGCCTTCCGTGATCCAGAAGTTCGGCGGCCATGCGATGGCCGCGGGGCTGACGATTCGCGCGGACGCCTTTGACGCATTCGAAGCGGCGTTCGAGGCAGTCGGCCGCGAATGGCTCACGCAGCAGCAGCTCGAGCGCGTGATCGAGACCGACGGCCCGCTGGAGGAAGCCTACTTCAGCACCCAGTTCATCGAACTGATCGACGGCCAGGTTTGGGGCCAGGGCTTCGCGCCGCCGGTGTTCTGCGATGAATTCCGGGTCCTGAACCAACGTATCCTTAAGGAAAAACACCTGAAGTTGCTGCTTGAAAAGAACGGCAAGCGCTTCGACGCGATCTGGTTTGGGCATGTCGCCGACCTGCCCGAGCGCGCGCGCGTTGCCTACCGCCTCGACGCCAACGAATACAACGGCGTCACACGCGTGCAGCTGCTGGTCGAACATGCGGAGGCGGCCTGACTGCGTGCAGGACGTGACGTTTTGACATTATGCGGCAACGCATCTGCGGGGCGCCGCCCGGCCTAAGAGCCGCGCGCGTCGGGTATAATGGCGGGTTTGATCGCAAGTGAAACCGCCATGGAAGCCGAACGCCTCAATTCCCTCTCCTCGCTGCTCGCGGACCTGACTACCCGCACGGCCGAACTACGGAGGTATCTTTGACTTCGATGTGAAGTCGGAGAAACTCGAACAAGTCAACGCCGAACTGGAAGACCCCAACGTCTGGAACGACCCGAAGCGGGCCCAGGACCTCGGCAAGGAAAAGAAATCGCTGGAAGCGATCGTCCTCACCCTCACCAAGATCGACGCCGACCTGGCCGATACGCGCGACCTGTTCGCGATGGCGCGCGATGAGCAGGATGAAGACACGTTGCAGGCGATCGAAGCCGATGCCGAAGACCTGAAGACGCAGGTCGAAGGCATGGAATTTCGCCGGATGTTTTCCAATCCGATGGATCCGAACAATTGCTTCATCGACATCCAGGCCGGCGCCGGCGGCACCGAGGCGCAGGACTGGGCATCGATGCTGCTGCGCCAGTACCTGCGCTACTGCGAGCGCAAGGGCTTCAAGACCGAGATCCTGGAACAGTCCGACGGCGAAGTCGCGGGCATCAAGACCGCCACGATCAAGGTCGAAGGCGAATACGCATACGGCTTCCTGCGCACCGAGAGCGGCGTGCACCGGCTGGTGCGCAAGTCCCCGTTCGACTCGGCCAACGGCCGCCACACCTCGTTTTCCAGCGTGTTCGTCTATCCCGAGGTGGATGAATCGATCGAGATCGAGGTCAACCCGGCCGACGTGCGCACCGACACCTTCCGCGCCTCCGGCGCCGGCGGCCAGCACATCAACAAGACCGATTCCGCGGTGCGCCTGACGCACGTCCCGTCCGGCATCGTCGTGCAGTGCCAGAACGACCGCAGCCAGCACCGCAACCGTGCCGAGGCATGGGCGATGCTGAAGTCGCGCCTGTACGAACTCGAACTGCGCAAGCGCATGGCCGAACAGCAGAAGATGGAAGACGCCAAGACCGACATCGGCTGGGGCCACCAGATCCGCTCCTACGTGCTCGACCAGTCGCGCATCAAGGACCTGCGCACGAACCACGAAGTCGGCAACACCAAGGCCGTGCTCGACGGCGACCTGGACGACTTCATCGCCGCATCGCTGAAGCAGGGTGTGTAAGCCAATCGCAATTCCAACATTGACCGCTGAATGTCCATGACCAATCAACACGAACAAACCGCGCCGGCCCAGGACGAGAACTCCATCATGGCCGAGCGCCGCGCGAAGCTGGCCGCACTGCGCGAGCAAGGTCCCGCCTTCCCCAACGACTTCCGTCCCGAGCACAAGTCGGCCGACCTGCACGCCCAATACGGCGAGCTGAGCAACGAGCAGCTCGAAGCCGAGCCGATCATGGTATCCGTGGCCGGCCGCATGATGCTCAAGCGGGTAATGGGCAAGGCATCCTTCGCGACGATCCAGGACGCGTCCGGCGTGAAAGCCAACGGCCGCATCCAGCTCTACATCACAAACGACAATGCCGGCGAGGCGACGCACGCCGCCTTCAAGCACTACGACCTGGGCGACATCCTTGGCGCCGAGGGCACGCTGTTCAAGACCAAGACCGGCGAGCTGTCGGTGAAGGTAACCGGGCTTCGCCTGTTGACCAAGTCGCTGCGCCCGTTGCCGGACAAGTTCCACGGCCTGCATGACCAGGAAACCAAGTACCGCCAGCGCTACGTCGACCTGATCATGAGCGAGGAAACGCGCCGTGTGTTCCGGGAACGTACGGCGGCGATGTCGTCGATGCGCCGCTTCATGGCAGAACACGGCTTCATGGAAGTGGAAACGCCGATGCTGCACCCGATCCCCGGTGGCGCCGCGGCCAAGCCCTTCATCACCCATCACAATGCGCTCGACATGCAGATGTACCTGCGCATCGCGCCGGAACTGTACCTGAAGCGCCTGGTGGTCGGCGGCTTCGAGCGCGTGTTCGAAATCAACCGCAACTTCCGCAATGAAGGCGTGTCGCCGCGCCACAATCCGGAATTCACGATGATGGAGTTCTACGCCGCCTATGTGGATTACAAGTGGCTGATGGACTTCACCGAAGCGGTGATTCGTCAGGCGGCGCTCGACGCGCACGGCACCGCACGCCTTACCTACCAGGGCCGCGAGCTGGATCTGTCCAAGCCTTTCGAGCGGCTGACGATCGTCGGCGCGATCAACAAGTACGCGCCGCAATACGCCGAAGCGCAGCTGCACGACGCCGCCTTCCTGCGTGCCGAGCTGAAGAAATTCGGGGTCCAGCCGCTCGCCAATGCCGGGATCGGCGCACTGCAGCTCGCGCTGTTCGAGGAGACTGCGGAATCCCAGCTGTGGGACCCGACCTACATCATCGACTATCCGGTCGAAGTGTCGCCGCTGGCGCGCGCCTCCGACACCGTGCCCGGCATCACCGAGCGCTTCGAACTGTTCATCACCGGCCGCGAAATCGCCAACGGCTTCTCGGAACTGAACGATCCGGAAGACCAGGCCGCGCGCTTCCATGCGCAGGTCGAGGCAAAGAATGCGGGTGACGAGGAAGCGATGTATTTTGACGCCGACTACATCCGCGCACTCGAGTACGGCCTGCCCCCGACCGGCGGCTGCGGCATCGGCATCGACCGCTTGATGATGCTGATTACCGACTCGCCGAATATCCGCGACGTCATCCTGTTCCCGCACCTGCGCCGGGAAGACTGACCGCTAACGCAGCGTCATGCAGAACGGGGCCCGGCGACGGCCCCGTTTTTCTTTCTGCCATCGTTTGCACTGCCCGCCGCGAAACGGCGTTACAAAGGCTTACAGCTGACACATTAATTTCCTTTTTTTGGCCGTGCTTCCCTCTGATAATCGTGTCATGCAATCGACGGACGATGTCCGATATCAGGAGGTAATCATGGAAAACAATACTACCAACCGCATTCACCCGCTGGTCGCTGGCGCCGCCATCTCGGTCATGTTGGTCAGCCTCACCGGGGTTGCCGCGATCACCGGCTTGATTCCGAACTCCCATAGCTCCGCCGCCGCGCCCGCGACGCCGGTCGCCGCTACGGCCGGTCCGACTGTCGCCGCCGCATCGCCCGCCGCGCTGGTCGAGCCGAAACAGCAAGCCAAGGCAGACGACGACGCGCCGGCGCCCGTCAGGCAGGCGCCAGCCGAAAAGCGCGCTACGGCCCGCCCCGCAACCGAATCCAGCCACGCACAACCGCGCCGGTCTTACGCGGAGCCGGCACCGAGGGTGGCGCAGGCGCCCGCGATCTGCCATAGCTGCGGCCGCGTCGAGTCGATCCAGGCGATCGAGCAGGTTGCGCAGCCCAGCGGCGTCGGCATGGTCGCCGGCGCGGTGCTGGGCGGTGTTCTCGGCAATCAGGTTGGCGGCGGCAACGGCCGCAAGATCGCGACCGTTGCCGGCGCGGTGGGCGGCGGTTATGCCGGAAACGAGATCGAGAAACGCAGCCGCGCGACCACCAGCTACAAGGTACGCGTGCGCATGGAAGACGGCGACATCCGCACCTTCCCGTATGCGCAGCAACCGGCATGGAATGTGGGCGACCGGGTCCGCGTCGTCGATGGTCAGCTTACCTCCCGCGCATAGGCGATTCGGGCAGCCGGAAAATCCTGGCAAAGGCGGCACTTGTGCCGCCTTTTTTGCACCTGCATACTTGTCAGTTTTGCATTTTTTTTGCGAGGCAGCAGTGGATCACGATGACGACAAGCGGAGAGGCGACGCGGGGCGCTCGAGCCTGTCCGGCTGCCTCCCGCGCGCGCCCGATGGAATCAAGCGGACGCGGCCGGCCGCCAGCCACCATGACACCGGCGCCGACTCCGCCATCCCCTCCTCCCACAGAGCGCTGGCGGTCGAAGAGGCCGTTGCCCACTATACCGATCTGTACGAGCGCGCGCCCGTGGCTTACTTCCGGCTCGACCGCCACGGCGTTATTCTTGAAGTCAACCTCTCCGGCGCCGGCCTCCTGGGCGCCACGCGTTCAGCCCTGCTGCGCCGCCGTCTGCGGGAGTTCATTTCGCTCGACATGCACGCGTCGTTCACCGAGTTCCTGAAGCAGGTATTCGCGAGCGAGGCCAAGGAAAGCTGCGAGCTGCGCTTTCTCGACTCCGGCCGGAATCCGTTCTTTGCGCACCTTGAGGCCAATGCGGACCCGGCGCGGCAGTCCTGCCGCGTCGTGCTGTGCGACGTCAGCGAACGGAAAAAGGCGGAGCTCAGCCTGATCGAAAGCGAGGAGCGGTTCCGCCTGATGGCGGATTCGGCTCCGGTCCTGATATGGATTACCGGACCGGATATGGAGTATCTCTGGTTTAACCGGATGTGGCTGGAGTTCACCGGCCGCCGCCTCGAAGAAGAACTGGGAACGGGCTGGAGGAATGGCATCCATCCCGACGACCTTGCCGCCTGTGCCGCAGCACACGATGCCGCCTTCGCCCTGCGGCGGTCCTTCACTCTGGAATACCGGCTGAAGAACAGCGACGGCGGCTACCACTTCATGCTGGCGCACGGCGTGCCGCGACTGTCCCCGTCGGGCGGGTTTCTCGGCTACATCGGCACCTGCACCGACATTTCGGAACGAAAGAAAATCGAAGATGAGCTGCAGCACTCGCGCCAGATGCTCCGGCACCTGATTTCACACCAGGAGCGCGTCAGGGAAGACGAGCGCAAGCGCATTGCGCGCGAACTGCACGACGACCTCGGGCAGAACTTGCTGGCACTGCGCCTGGAAGTATCGATACTGCAGCGCCGTACCGGCCGTACCCATCCCCGGCTCAATGAACGGGTACGCAGTGCGCTCGGGCAGATTGACGCGACGATGAAAGCGGTGCGCGCCGCGATCAACAACTTGCGGCCCACGGTACTGGACCTCGGCCTGGCGGCCGCGATCGAATGGCAATTGCAGGATTTCCAGCGCCGTAGCGGGATCGTCTGCGAGCTCGCAATGGAAGACGATGTCGCCCTCGACGACGACCGCGCCACCGCCCTGTTCCGCATCGTGCAGGAGTCGCTGAACAACGTGCTTCGCCATTCGCAGGCAAGCACGGTGCGGGTCGCATTGCGCCGGGAGGGGGCCCGCATGCAGCTTCGCATTGCGGACAACGGCATCGGCATCGTTCCGGACCGCTGCAGAAAGGCCAATTCCTTTGGCTTGGTCGGCATCGAGGAACGGATCAATGCATTCGGCGGCAGCCTCGAGATCCTGAGCGGGCAGGACAGCGGCACGGCACTGGTTGTTTCGCTGCCGCTCCCGCCGGCCTGAGGCCCGGGCTTACCTGGCCTCTTCGATCCAGGCCATCTGGATCGCTTCCAGCACCTTCTCGCCGCCACGCTTCGGATCGTCGTCGAAATCCTCCAGGTCGCACACCCAGTTGTGCAGGTCGGTAAAGCGCAGGTTCATCGGATCGACATCGGGATACTTGTCGTGCAACTCTTCGGCGATACGCGCAATATCAGTCCATTTCATGCCGCCCCCTACCGCTCAGTGGTTTTCGCTGACCTGGTTGATGGTGTACTTCGGGATCTCGATCACGAGGTCTTCCTTGTCGAGGATCGCCTGACAGGACAGGCGCGACGTCGCCTCCAGTCCCCACGCGCGGTCCAGCAGGTCTTCTTCTTTTTCCTCGGGATCTTCCAGCGACTCGTAGCCTTCCCGCACCACCACATGGCAGGTGGTGCACGCACAGGATTTTTCGCATGCGTGCTCGATGTCGATATCGTTTTCGAGCAGCACGTCGCAGATCGATTTGCCCGCGGGCGCCTCAATCACCGCCCCGTCGGGGCAGAGGGTGGCATGGGGAAGAACAACGATTTGTGGCACTTGTTTTACCTCGGTTATGTTTTGTGTACCTGCGGCTCAGGCGACCTGGTCGAGCTTCTTGCCCGCCAATGCCGAGCGCACGCTCCGATCCATGCGGCGCGCCGCGAATTCCTCGGTGCCCCTGGCCAGCGCATCCACCGCCGCCTTGATCGCACCGTGCTCATCTCCCTGCGAGGCCTGGCGCACCGCCTCCATCAGCGCGGCGATCACGGCGCGCTCGTCGTCCGACAGCAGGTCCGCATCGGCGTCCAGCGCCGACTGCGTCGCCAGCAGGATGCGCTCGGCCTCGACCTGTTCTTCACGCAGGGCGCGCAGCTTCATGTCGATTTCGGCGGACTGATAGGAATCCTGCAGCATCTTCGCGACTTCATCGTCGCCCAGGCCGTACGAGGGCTTGACCGCGATCGACGCTTCGATGCCGGAACGCTGCTCGCGCGCCGAGACCGACAGCAGGCCGTCGGCATCCACCTGATAGGTCACGCGGATGCGCGCGGCGCCGGCGGCCATCGGCGGGATGCCGCGCAGCTCGAAGCGCGCGAGCGAACGGCAGTCGCTCACCAGTTCACGCTCGCCCTGCACCACGTGGATCGCCATCGCCGTCTGGCCGTCCTTGAAGGTGGTGAACTCCTGCGCCCGGGCACAGGGGATGGTGGAATTGCGGGGAATCACCTTTTCCACCAGCCCGCCCATGGTTTCAATGCCCAGAGACAGCGGAATCACATCCAGCAGCAGCCAGTCGTCGCCCGCCGCCCGGTTGCCCGCCAACAGGTTGGCCTGGATCGCCGCGCCGAGCGCGACCACCTTGTCCGGGTCGATGTTGGCCAGCGGCGTCGTCTGGAAAAAATCACCGACCGCCTTGCGGATGTGCGGCATGCGGGTCGCGCCGCCGACGAGCACGACGCCGTCGACGTCGTCGACCGACAGGCCCGCGTCGCGCAGCGCCTTTCGTGTCGGCGTGATGGTCTTGTTTACCAGATGCTGAGTGATCTGGGCAAAGGTGGCCGCCGTCAGCGTCAGGTGCACTTCCTCGCCGGAATTGAGCACCACATCGATATGGGTTTCCGATTGCGACGACAGCAGTTCCTTTGCCTCGCGCGCCTTCACCATCAGGATCCGGGTGTCCTTGTCCGACAGCGGTGCGAGCCTGGCTTGCTCGATCATCCAGCACAGCAGGCGGTGGTCGAAGTCGTCGCCGCCGAGCGCGGAGTCGCCGCCGGTGGCAAGCACCTCGAACACGCCCTTGGTCAGCTTGAGAATGGAAATATCGAAGGTGCCGCCGCCCAGGTCGTAGACCGCATAAATCCCTTCGGAGCCGTGATCCAGTCCGTACGCAATCGCGGCCGCGGTCGGCTCGTTCAGCAGGCGCAGCACATTCAGCCCCGCCAGCTTGGCCGCGTCCTTCGTGGCCTGACGCTGCGCATCGTCAAAGTAGGCGGGCACGGTGATCACTGCACCGACCAGTTCGTCACCCAGCGCATCTTCGGCACGCTGGCGCAGCGTCGCCAGGATCTCCGCCGACACCTCGACCGGGCTCTTCACCCCGGCGACCGTTTTCAGCTGCACCATGCCCGGCGCATCGATGAAGTCATACGGCAGGTTCTCGACATAGGCGATGTCCTTCAGCCCGCGTCCCATGAAGCGCTTGACCGACACGATCGTGTTCTTCGGATCGGTGGTCTGCGCCGCCTGCGCCTTGTAGCCGATGTGCGCATTGCCATTAGGCAGGTAACGCACGATGGACGGCAGCAGGGCCCTGCCCTCCTCGTCGCTCAGCACTTCAGGAATGCTGCTGCGTACGGTCGCAACCAGCGAATTGGTGGTTCCCAGGTCGATACCCACGGCCAGCCGGTGCTGGTGGGGCGCGGTGGACATGCCGGGTTCGGAAATTTGAAGTAGCGCCATCTTGTATTCAGCCTGTCGATACGCCATGCGTTGCTCCTGCAGCGCCGGCCACGATCCCCTTTAAGTATTCTTTTTCAGCCTTCGAGCATTTCAAAAACGGCATGCACTTCACTGCCGAATCGCTCGAGGAACATCAGCTTGCGCACACCCTGCGCGGCCGCCTCGAAATCCTGCGCGTCCAGGCGCTCGCCGATGCGGGCGAGTTCGGCCTGGCGCACCGCCCGCAGTTCGGCATCGAGCTGTTCGAGTGCGCCGAGGTCCAATTCCGCCCTGGCGTCGTCCAGCGCTTCGCGCCACTCCATCTGCTGCATCAGGAACTCGCGCGGCATCGCCGTGTTGGACTCGGTCTGCAGGTCAACGCCGTTCAGTTCGCACAGATAGGCGGCGCGCTTGTACGGATTCCTGAGCGTCTGGTATGCCTCGTTGGCGCGCGTCGCCCACTGCATCGCGACCCGTTTTTCGGTGTCGGTCGCATTCGTAAACTTGTCCGGGTGGACCCGGTTCTGCACTTCGTGATACGCCTTGTCCAGCGCCGCCGGGTCGACGTCGAAGCGCTGGGGCAGGTGGAACAGCTCGAAGTGGTTTTGCATGGTTATCTAAAACAAAAGCCTGTTACGACTTCAACAGGCTTGTCATGAGACCGGGTTTTCCGGCTTCCGAGTGGAAAGCCCGGCTGCATCAAATACGGAAGCTTTCTCCGCAGCCGCATTCATCCTTGACATTCGGGTTGTGGAACTTGAAGCCTTCGTTCAATCCCTCGCGCGCAAAATCAAGTTCGGTGCCATCGATATAAGGGAGGCTCTTCGGATCGACGAACACCTTGACGCCGTGCGACTCGAACACCGCATCTTCCGGCGAGCTTTCGTCGACATACTCGAGCTTGTACGCCAGCCCCGAACAGCCGGTGGTACGCACGCCGAAACGCAGCCCGATCCCCTTGCCGCGCCGTTCAATGTAGCGGTTGATATGCTTTGCCGCTTTTTCTGTCAGTGTGATTGCCATGGCAGTTTCGCTTCTTGTCCCTGCCCCGGGCCTCCCCGGGGCGCAAAATCAGGCCGCTTCCTTCGACTCCGATCCGTGCTTGGCCTTGTAATCCTGCACGGCCGCCTTGATCGCATCTTCGGCAAGAATCGAGCAGTGGATCTTCACCGGCGGCAGCGCCAGCTCTTCCGCGATCTGCGTGTTCTTGATCGACATTGCCTGGTCCAGCGTCTTGCCCTTCACCCATTCCGTCACGAGCGAGGACGAGGCGATCGCCGAACCGCAGCCGTAGGTCTTGAACTTCGCGTCTTCGATCACTCCGTTGGCGCCGACCTTGATCTGCAGCTTCATCACGTCGCCGCATGCCGGCGCGCCGACCATGCCGGTCCCTACCGACTCGTCGCCCTTTTGGAAGGAGCCGACGTTGCGCGGGTTTTCATAGTGGTCGAGAACTTTTTCGGAATAAGACATGTTGATGCTCCTTTACCTGTTCAGTCGGGGCCGCTTCAGTGCGCAGCCCACTGGATTGAGTTGAGATCGATGCCGTCCTTGTACATTTCCCACAGCGGCGACAGTTCGCGCAGCTTGGCAACCTTGGTCTTGATCAGGTTCACCGTGAAATCGATGTCCTCTTCGGTGGTAAAACGGCCGATCGTGAAACGGATCGAGCTGTGCGCCAGTTCGTCGCTGCGGCCGAGCGCGCGCAATACATAAGATGGTTCCAGACTGGCCGAAGTACAAGCGGAACCGGAAGACACCGCGATGTCCTTGATCGCCATGATCAGGGACTCGCCTTCCACGTAGTTGAAGCTGACGTTCAGGTTGTGCGGCACCCGGTGCTCCATGTCGCCGTTGACATAGACTTCCTCGATTTCCGTCAAACCCTTCGCCAGCCGGTCGCGCAAGGCCTTGATGCGCGCCAGTTCCGTATCCATCTCTTCCTTGGCGAGGCGGAAAGCTTCGCCCATGCCGGCGATCTGGTGCGTCGCCAGCGTGCCCGAACGCAGCCCGCGCTCGTGGCCGCCGCCGTGCATCTGCGCTTCGATGCGCACGCGCGGCTTGCGCCGCACGTACAGCGCGCCGATGCCCTTCGGGCCGTAGGTCTTGTGGGCGCTGAAGCTCATCAGGTCGACCTTCCACTTCTCGAGGTCGATCGCCACCTTGCCGGTTGCCTGTGCGGCATCGGAATGGAAAATAATTCCCTTCGAGCGGCACAGCTCGCCGATTTCCGGGATCGGCTGGATCACGCCGATCTCGTTATTCACCAGCATCACGGAAACCAGGATGGTGTCGGGGCGGATTGCCTCCTCGATCTGCTGCAGCGTGATCAAGCCGTTGTCCTGCGGCTGCAGGTAGGTCGCCTCGAAGCCTTCGCGTTCGAGTTCGCGCACGGTGTCCAGCACGGCCTTGTGCTCGGTCTTGACCGTAATGATGTGCTTGCCCTTGGTCTTGTAGAAATGCGCGGCGCCCTTGATCGCGAGATTGTTGCTTTCGGTTGCGCCGGAAGTCCAGATGATTTCGCGCGGATCGGCGTTCACCAGCGCCGCGACATGGCCACGCGCTTCCTCGACCGCCTTCTCCGCTTCCCAGCCATACATATGGCTGCGTGAAGCCGGGTTGCCGAACTGCTGGCGCAGGAACGGAATCATCTTGTCTGCCACGCGCGGGTCGACCGGGGTGGTTGCCGAGTAATCCATGTAGATCGGAAAATGCGGCGCCTTGATGGTATCGATCAGGCTTTTTTCCAATGGGGCGTTCATGCTGTCTTTACTCCAATCATGCGGCTACGTGGGGACGGGGTACCAGCACCACGTTGTGTTCGGCGTTCTTCTGGCGCTGCTGGTCCACGAGATCCTTCAGGGAAACAGAGTCCAGGTATTCAACCATCTTCGCGTTCAGCGTCGCCCACAGGTCGTGCGTCATGCAGCGCGAGCCGTGCTCATGGCCGGGGCTGTGGCAATTTTCCTTGCCGCCGCATTGCGTCGCATCCAGCGGCTCATCCACGGCGATGATGATGTCGGCCACCGTCACATCCTCCGCACGGCGTGCCAGCGTATAACCGCCGCCAGGGCCACGCACCGACTCCACAATTTCATGCCGCCGCAGCTTGCCGAACAACTGCTCAAGGTAGGACAGGGAAATTTCCTGCCGCTGGCTGATCGCGGACAGCGTAACCGGCCCCTTATCCTGGCGCATTGCCAGATCGATCATCGCGGTTACTGCAAAACGGCCTTTGGTAGTCAGACGCATGATGTTCCACTCCAAGATGACTTTATCCAAGTTCTAATGAATATCCGGGATTCCCGAAGATTTTGGTCAAGTATATCAAAGTTGAGTGATTTCGTCAGGTATTGCCGGAGCCATTTTTCCCTGCAAGGCGAGAGCGATCTTAGGCGTCACAGCGATTGCTGCGGTGCAACGTTATTATTTCATATTTCCTATCCCGCCGCCGCCGTGAGCGGGCGGCTTTCCGGATAAATTGACGCCTGACAACTTAATGCAGCTTGACCCGCATGAACATCATGTAGGCGGTGGGATTACCACCGTAGGACACGGCCATCCCGGACGGTACGAAGTGGCGGCTGACGAAGATACCGACATCGAGTGCAAGGGATGTCGTTACCCGTACCCCCTGATAGAAGCCGGCGGTGAACTTGTTAAGCTTGAACATCTGGCGCTGCAGCGACTCGTTTTCCCGCAGCAAATCGTCGCTGCCGACCCGCTCCAGCCTGCCGAATACGACCTGCTCCCCGCTGAAACGAAGCGAGGATTCGAGCAAGTACCCGAACGTCGACTGGCGAAATTTTCTTGAATTGCGCCCCCAGGCCAAGGTGGTTTTCCAGTCGCCGCCTTCCAGCGCATGGGAATAGGTGGCGGATAACGCGGTGCGCCTGACCTCCTCACCCGGCACAAGGTAATCGAGGCCGCTTGCGCTGCCCCGCGTTAACTGGAACACCCAGTCGGGAGCAGGCGAAAACGAAAGCCGCGTCGACCGGGACGCGGGCCGCAGGTAATCCCCCGGCACGCCTGCCTTGTCCTCGTGCTGGCGGGACAGTGAAACGCCCTCGACCTTCACGCCGCTGCGCACATAGCCGACACCGACTTCGCCCGTTACGCTTCCGGAATGATCCAGCCATCGCTCCGCCGACATCAAGGCCCTGCGGTCGCCGTCCACCCCGGTCAGCATGCCGGCGCGCATATCGAGAACCGAACCGCCCCGTATCGACGGGTCGCGCCAAAAATCGGCCCGCTCCGGCTGCAAACGATAGGCAACACCAACCGCGACTGAACGAGGTGAATCGGGGCGCTCGACCGCCAGGAAATCGCCCCGCTCGCTCAGCTCTGAATAAGCAGAAGAGGAAGATGAACCGGACGCGGCAGCGAAGGGGACGACCAGGTAGGAAGCCTGGTCGTCAGCAAGAGAGTCAGCGTGGGCGGAATGAAAGCTTTGGCTACCCTGGTCCGCCTCCTGAAATAGGGATTGGGGCGGTTGCGCATATACAGCGCCCGCTGCGAGCCAGCCGATTGTAAAGATTGCCGCTTTCAACGTTGCCATAACGTAGACGTTCAGACAAATCATCGAATACACGGCCCAACGCAAAGTCCGTACCAGCAGAAAATGACGCACTGTCGCCGAGTGTAAAAGGACTGGCATACCAGCGCGCGGCATGGGTGTGGCAATTTTTACATGCACCTGCCGGATTTGCTGCAAACGGAACCTGCGACGCTCAGGCGCGCGGGTTCCATACCCGTTGCGGGAACGCCCAGGCATTCGAATGCACATTCAGCCGCGTCTGTGACTGCCAGCCGGCCGGCAGAAGCCCCTCCGCAGTACCGGAAAGCACCTGCAACAAGCCCTTGCACGCGTCCTCTATACAATCCAGCACCAGGTCGAAATCCTTGGCACTGCGATAGTAGGGATCATGGACGATCGTTGCGCGACGGTTGCGCGCGTAGGGCATCAGCAGCCCCATCTTCGACTTGTGGCCGTGTGGGCAGATGGCGTCCAGGGTTGCCAGGTTGTTGAAATCCATTGCGAGAATATGGTCAAAGCGCTCAAAGTCCTCTGCCTCGACCTGGCGCGCCCGCAGATTCGACAGGTCGTAGCCGCGCCGCCGCGCCGAGGCTTGGGCACGGGGATCCGGAGCTTCGCCGATGTGGTAGCCGTGAGTGCCCGCTGAGTCGATAACGAAGCTGTCGCCCAGGCCGAGCTCCTCCACATATTTGCGCAGCACCGCCTCCGCCGTCGGAGAGCGGCAGATATTGCCCATGCACACAAACAAGACGCGCGTAGCTGTCATAACCTGCCCTTGAAACGTAGAACCGCGAAGGAATGCCCGCGAAAAATCAAGAACCACACTTCGGATGGTTACAGCAACAGCGCGTGCATAGCATGATGTATCGCAATCTCTTGTTGGAAAAAGAACAATCCGGACATCACGAAAAGAAGCCGGCGCATAGGACGCACGACGCACACCGGATGAGCACTTCCTTTCCCACCACAAAAACCCGGCGAACACCGAAAAATTGAGTACTCGTTCAATCTATAATGAACATTTCCGCAAGTAACGAAGCTTCTGTCCGATAAAGCATGTCCGCAAGAAAATCAAAGACCGTCCCCTCCCCCACCCCCAAGGCAGAAAAAAAGCGCAGCGAAATCCTCAGGGCGGCAACCAGGTGCTTCCGCAAAACCGGCTTTCACCAGACATCGATGCAGGAGATCTGCGCGGAAATCGGGCTTGGCCCCGGCGCGGTATACCGCTACTTCAGCAGCAAGGACGCCATCATCGAAGCAATGGCGGAAGAGGAGCGGCGCCAGGCGCGCGCGATCCTGCAGGATTTGCGCCAGGCGGAGCACCTCCCGGATGCGCTGACGAGCGTGGCCCTGGCTTTTGCTGAACGCTACGCTGCTCCCAGCGACGTCAGCCTGATGACCGAGGTGTATGCGGAGGGCCTGCGCAACAAGCGCGTGGGAAACGTCGTGCGCAAGACCGAGACGGAATGGATCGACGGCCTGACCGACCTGCTGTGCACCGCCCAGGCCCGCGGTCACGTCGACCCGGCCCTGGATGCGCGCAATACCGCCCTGCTGCTCACTGCCCTCTGGGACGGCATGATCATCCGCCAGGCATACAGCGTCGAGGACCAGCCCCGGGCACTGCTCGCCTGTTTCGATATGATGCTCAGGCGCCTGCTCGTGCACGACGGAAAAACGGACAAGCGCACAAGGAACAGCGGCACCGCGTCTGCGGAGGCGCAGGTTGTGCAGGTTGCACCGGTTACGCCGCCTAAGGACGCCGGCGCAAGAATGGAAGCACAAGACCCGCGCCAGATGAGCCTGATCTAGACATCCTGCTTCATCAGGAGGCGCATCGGCCCGAACAGCGCCTGCATCGCGGCATTGCTGATGAAAGACAGGTTATACGGATGCTCGGACACCGCCTTCGGGAATCGCGCGGTTGATTGCAGCGCTTTCAGCTGCTCCGCGATCCTGCCCCACAACACCAGGAGCGGCGGCGCCCCGTCCCGCGCGTGCGCCTCGCCTGCCAGGCCGCGCAGTACCTCCTCCAGGAAAGGCTGCCAGGCCCTGGCATCCTTGGCCGGCGCTACGTGAGCACGATAGACCAGCGATGCGTTCAGCAGCAGGAATCCATGGCGCGTCAGGTTGGCTTGCAGTTCGGTCAGCGTCTGGATAAACGGCGTGCCGATCGCGCGCGCTTTCAGCGAAACATGCGCCAGCGCGTCGCCGCCGGTACTGTCCGGCGCCAGGAGTCCGTCCGCGACCAGCAGCATTTTCATGAAATTTCGCAAAGACGTTGCCCGGTTGACCTGCTTGGACAAGCCCTTTTCCGACCAGAGCGACTCGACCGCGCCATCCATGAAGCAAACGCCGGTGGCACTCTGCTCGCGCGGATAAGGCCCCTCGCCGACCAGCACGTAGCGGACCCGGTCCAGCGGCTGGCTGAATGCGGCAAATAGCCGCCCCCGGGTCGGCAGGTACGAATCCCCGGCCAGGGCCGGAAGATAGGCCGGATCTGCCTCAGCCAGCGATGTCAGCCCGCGCATGAGCACCGGACGCCATGATGGATGCGCGAGATCGAGCGCGTCGAGGATGGACTGCGGAATGGCGTTGTGCATGGCGAGTCGGGAGCGAAAAGCCGGATTGTACCGTTTTCCGCCGCGGCCACCGGCGCCGGATGCCGCCCCTGCCTCGCGCTGCTACTTGCCCGTGATCGACACCACGTTGTCGACGCCGGGAGCGCCGAACAGCTGCTGCTTCAGCACGTGCAACTGGTCGCGCACCTGTGCCGCCTTTTCGAACTCCAGGTTCTTTGCGTGCTCGATCATCAGCTTTTCCAGGCGCTTGATTTCCTTGCTGACCTGCTTTTCGCTCATCGACTCGTACTTCGCCTGCTCCTGTGCCACCTGCAGCTCCGCGCGCGCGTCCTGCGGACTGTAGACGCCGTCGATCAGGTCGCGGATCTCCTTCTTCACGCCGGCCGGCGTGATGTTGTTGGCCTTGTTGAAGGCGATCTGCTTGGCGCGGCGACGCTCGGTCTCGCCGATCGCGCGCTTCATCGAGTCCGTCACCCGGTCGGCGTACAGGATTGCCGTGCCGTTCAGGTTGCGCGCCGCGCGGCCGATGGTTTGAATGAGGCTGCGCTCGGAACGCAGGAAGCCTTCCTTGTCCGCATCGAGAATGGCGACCAGCGACACTTCGGGGATGTCCAGGCCTTCGCGCAACAGGTTGATGCCCACCAGTACATCGAAGGTGCCGAGGCGCAAGTCGCGGATGATTTCCACCCGCTCCACGGTGTCGATGTCGCTGTGCAGATAGCGCACCTTCACACCGTTGTCGCCCAAGAATTCCGTCAGCTGCTCGGCCATGCGCTTGGTCAGCGTGGTAACCAGGACCCGCTCGTTCTTCTTCACCCGTTCGGTGATTTCCGACATCAGGTCGTCAACCTGGGTGCTCGCGGGCCGCACGATGATCGCCGGGTCGACCAGGCCGGTCGGGCGCACCACCTGCTCGACGACCTGGCCGGCATGCGATGCTTCGTATTCCGCCGGCGTGGCCGACACGAAGACCGTCTGGCGCATCTTGCTTTCGAATTCCTCGAACTTCAGCGGCCGGTTGTCCAGCGCGGACGGCAGGCGGAATCCGTAATCGACGAGGTTGACCTTGCGCGCGCGGTCGCCGTTGTACATGCCGTTCAGCTGGCCGAGCAACACATGGGATTCATCGAGGAACATTACGGTGTCCTGCGGCAGGTAATCGACCAGCGTCGGCGGCGGCTCGCCCGGCTTGGCGCCGGACAGGTGACGGGAATAGTTCTCGATGCCCTTGGTGAAACCGAGCTCCTGCATCATCTCGAGGTCGAAACGCGTACGCTGCTCGAGCCGCTGCTCTTCGACCAGCTTGCCCTCCTTGCGGAAGAACTCGAGGCGCTCGCGCAATTCTTCCTTGATGCTTTCAATCGCGCGCAACACCGTCGCGCGCGGCGTCACATAATGCGACCCCGGATAGACGGTAAAGCGCGGAATTTTCTGGCGCACGCGCCCGGTCAGCGGGTCGAACAGTTGCAGGCTGTCGATCTCGTCGTCGAAGGTTTCGATGCGCAGCGCCAGTTCCGCATGCTCGGCCGGGAAGACGTCGATGGTGTCGCCGCGCACCCGGAACGTACCGCGCCCGAAGTCGACCTCGTTGCGCGTGTACTGCATCTGAATCAGGCGCGCAATCACATCACGCTGGCTGACCTTGTCCTTGGCGCGCAGCGTCAGGATCATCTGGTGGTATTCGTTGGGGTTACCGATACCGTAGATCGCCGACACGGTTGCCACAATGACTACGTCGCGCCGCTCCATCAGCGACTTCGTGCAGGACAGCCGCATCTGCTCGATGTGCTCGTTGATCGAGGAATCCTTCTCGATGAACAGGTCGCGCTGCGGAACGTAGGCTTCCGGCTGGTAGTAGTCGTAGTAGCTGACGAAATACTCCACCGCATTGTGCGGGAAGAAATCGCGGAACTCGCTGTAGAGCTGGGCGGCGAGCGTCTTGTTCGGCGCAAACACGATCGCCGGCCGGCCGAGCCGCGCGATGGTATTGGCCATCGTGTAGGTCTTGCCGGAACCGGTAACGCCCAGCAAGGTCTGAAACGACAATCCGTCTTCGATGCCCTCGACCAGTTTTGAAATCGCTTCCGGCTGGTCGCCCGCAGGCGGAAACGGCTGATACAACCGGTAGGGCGAATCGGGGAAGGTGACGATTTTCGACTCGTCGATAGTGCTGGATACCTGGGATAAATCTGCCATCTGCATTCGACCTTTGGTAGAATAGAAAGTTGCACACCAGCTCGGGCAAATCACTCCGATCCGACTACAACCCGACTGCATCAGCCTGCTTTTTCAGTCAACTTTTCATGTTATCACGATGAGCCAATCCCATCCCGCCTCCCTGCTGAGCGCCATCGAAATGGCGCCGCGCGACCCTATCCTCGGCATCACCGAAGCCTTCAATGCAGACAAGAACCCGTCCAAGGTCAACCTGGGCGTGGGCGTGTACTACGATGACAACGGCAAGGTGCCTCTGCTCGACTGCGTGCGCAAGGCGGAAGCCCAGCTGATGGAAAAGGCTGCGCCGCGCACCTACCTGCCGATCGAAGGCCTGGCTGCCTACGACAAGGCGGTGCAGGAACTGGTATTTGGCGCCGACAGCGCCGTTGTTCAAGAGAAGCGCGCGATTACAGTGCAGGCCCTGGGCGGCACCGGTGCGCTCAAGATCGGCGCGGACTTCCTGAAGCGCTTCTCGCCGAATTCCCAGGTATGGATCAGCGATCCGAGCTGGGAAAACCATCGTGCGCTGTTCGAATCTGCCGGTTTCGTGGTCAACAACTATCCCTACTATGATCCGGCAACCCGCGGCGTGAATTTCGATGGCATGCTGAAGGCGCTGAAGGAAATGCCGGCCGGCTCCGTCGTCGTGCTGCATGCCTGCTGCCACAACCCGACCGGCGCCGACTTGACGGAAGCGCAATGGACCGACGTGATCCAGGTAGTGACCGAACGCGGCCTGGTGCCTTTCCTGGACATGGCTTACCAGGGCTTCGGCGACAGCATCGCGGAAGACGGCAAGGTGGTGCGCCGCTTCGCCGAGGCGGGCGGCCCGCTGTTCGTGTCGAACTCCTTCTCCAAGTCCTTCTCGCTGTACGGCGAGCGCGTGGGTGCGCTGAGCATCGCCGCCGCCAGCGCCGAGGAAGCCGCGCGCGTGCTGTCCCAGCTCAAACGGGTGGTGCGCACCAACTACTCCAACCCGCCGGTGCACGGCAGCCAGGTGGTTGCCACCGTGCTGTCGACGCCGGAACTGCGTCAGATGTGGGAGGACGAACTGGCAGGCATGCGGGTGCGCATCCGTGAAATGCGCCAGGCCCTGGTGCAGAAACTCAAGGACAAGGCACCCGGACAGGACTTCGACTTCGTGATCAAGCAGCGCGGCATGTTCTCCTATTCCGGGCTGACCAAGCCGCAGGTCGAGCGCCTGCGCGGCGAGTTTTCTGTATACGCAGTCGATACCGGCCGCATCTGTGTTGCCGCCCTCAACTCGGGCAACATCAATGCGGTTGTGGACGCGATCGCCAAGGTCCTGTAAGCAGAGCCTGGCTGCATGCACACGCCGCTGGCCTGTGCATGCAAAATTTCCGAGTCAAAAGTTTTGACACGGACAGAAATATCCGCCTATAATACTGCTTCTGCTGTTCCCTGATAGCTCAGTCGGTAGAGCGACGGACTGTTAATCCGCAGGTCCCTGGTTCGAGTCCAGGTCGGGGAGCCAAAAGATTCAAGGGCCCATGTGAAAGCATGGGCCCTTTTTCATTTCCCCCATTCCCGGTATCGCCCCCGCCGCCCTACCGCCACCGCTTCCGGCGCCAGACCCGTTCCGATTTCTCGGCCTCTCCGACTGCGGCGCCACGCACTGCGCAGGCGCCGCAATTGTTTTCTTCCGCGTGCGACCGCCCTCAACTACCGGGAGGCGACAGGAAAACGGCGGCCGGCCAAGGTCCTGGTCGCCACAAAGATTTCCCGCAACAAGTACACAAAGCTGCCGATCAGCGAAAACATCGCGACCACGAAGCAAAGCGCAATGAAATTCGCCAGTGCAAGATTCAACGCATCCCCGATAAACAGCATTGCGATCACCACGCAGACCAGCAGTCCGCACGAGGTGCTGAGTGTTATCGCACGGTTGATCAGATGCGCGCGCCGATACAGGTCACGCAACTCGTCCTGCGCGTCGGCGCTGCTGGCCTCAGTCGCCCTGATGCGCTCTTCCAGCACGCGAGAACGATCGATAATGCGGGCGAGGCGGTTCGTCAGGACCGCCAGCTTCGTGCCGACACCGGTCAGCAGGAATACCGGCGCGATGGAAAGCTGAATGATGTGGCTGATGTCGCCGAGCTGGATATCCATGAATGCTTGTTTCTTCTACGATAGAGCGACAAGTGTAACAGCGCATCTTGCTCGCCCCGCCCTTGCAACGGTTGGAGCAAGACAGAGAGACGCCCGGCAGTTCCAGGAACAGGCGTTCCTGCAGCCCGGAACCATCTCGGCCCGCAACGATTCGTCCTGCTTGATTTCATCCTGGACACTCCTCAGTCGCAACGCCGGCTCCCCTGGCACGAGCTGTTTGCCCACGTACGGAAATTCTCGCGCGGTTTTCTGTCCAATCCTGCGTGCCGATTCCGGTCGATTGCCGCACTGCCGGCTTTCGTCCAGCATGCCTATGGTGGATAAAAGAAACACGATCAAGGTTTTCGTCGCTGCCCGTTCCGCTCCGTTGCGCCAGCGCCTGCTGCGTCTGTGCAACGAGCTTCCCTCAATCCGTCTGGTCGGCATCATGGGTGACCACCTGCCGGTGCCACGCAAGCTGACGGAACTCGATCCCGACCTGCTTCTGCTCGATGTCGAGCCGCGTACCCGTTATGCCACCGACCTGTTCAGCGAGATCGCGCAGCACCTTCCGCGCTGCCGGACCATCGTGCTCTCCAAGAATGACGCGGCGGGCGCGCACCTTCCTCCCGCCGGGACAAGGGCGGCCCTGATCGATCCCGACGATCACAACGGATTGCGCGATGCAATCCGTCAGTCCCTGCGCGACCGCAGTGCTCAAGCCGGCTCTGCATTGACCCCGACCGTTCCGTTGCGCCCTCCTCCGCCGGAAGACGGGGAGTCAGGCCGGCACGCCGTTGCCCCCCGAGACCGCCGCCGCCAGGAGGAAGGCCGCCGCCTGCTTGAACGGGAGCGGTCCGGAACGGACGCCCGTCTTCAGTCCCTCATGGAACGCCTGCCTGGCGTTCCGTACGTCGCGCCGCTTGACATCAATGCCGGCGGTATGTACGTCAGCCCGCGCATCCGTGAGGTTCTTGGCTGCACCTGCCGGGAATGGTGTACCGAGCCGGAGCTGCGAACGCGCGTGATCCATCCCGAGGATAGAGAACGCGTCATCGCCGAAATGAACCGGGCGGTCGCGACCGGCGGCTACTGCATCGACTATCGCATCCTCCGCACCGACGGGCAGGTGCGCTGGCTTCACGACGAGGCACATGTGGTTAGCGACGCCAGAGGAACGACGCAATGCATTCAGGGCGCGATCCTCGACATTACCGAACGCAAGCAGGCGCAGGAAGAACTGGACCGATTGCATGACCAGCTGGAGGATTTGATCGCAACGATCGACACCGCAAGAAGCGGCGAGCAGAAGCGTCTGGCTCAGGAAATGCACGACGATTTCGGCCAGCTGCTGGCGGCAATGAAGATCGACCTTTGCGTGCTGCAACGCCATCTGCCGCAGGAAAACGCTGACGCATTGCGATCTCTTGCCGATATTCAGGAGCTGGTCGATGCAATGATGAACTCGGTACGCCGCATTCTTGCCGGCCTGCCTCCGGCGGCGCTGCACGACATGCCGCTCGACGAGGCGCTTGAATCGCTCGTGACCGGATTCCGCAAGCGTTACCTGGCGCAATGCCGTCTGATCATTGCAGCCGACTGCCAGTCCTTCGACGCAGGGTTGTCCGCGGTCCTGTTTCGCATTACCCAGGAAGCGCTCAACAATGTTGCCAAGCATGCGCAGGCCACAGAGGTGGAAATACGGCTTGCGATGGAAGGCGGCGTGCTCACCGTCGCCGTCGTCGACAACGGCAAGGGGATGCCACCGGAGAGCGCGCGGCAGCACGGCTCTTTCGGGCTGGTATTCATGCGCGAACGGGTCACCGCGCTCGGCGGAAGAATACACCTTACGTCCCGCCCCGGACACGGCACCGCGATCAGCATCGAAGTGCCGCTTGGAGGAGCCGGCATGAAGACGCGCAATTGAGCGATCGCAAAGCGCGGCTGTCCTCTTGGAACCGTATGCCTCGTTGCTTACCTTATCGCAATCGGCTGGTTGTTATTTCTCAATCCGGCTTCACTTTGGTCTGTTAATTTGGGCTGATTGCGGTCTTAGCGTGAGATGCGAAGAGGTTGCTCTTTCGACGGCGAAAACGCAGCAAAGGCGGGCACGCCCTCATCCTGGCGTTACACACCGGCGCGTTGCGCTACCGGAGCGCGGCCGACACGCCGCGCTGTGGACGGGCATGGATGGCCAGGAACAGGCATTGGCAACAGAGAATTGCGATGACCACTCAATTGGAACACAGTGCAGGCACGCTGCCTAATTTCATTACTTCCCTGTCACGCTTCAACGCCGCCAAGATCGGCCCGTCCCTGCTGTCGATCATCCAGTCGGCGCTGGACGGCGTGGTGATCGTGGATGCGATGCGCCATATCGTCCTTGTGAACCACAAGGTCGAGCGCATGTTCGGCTATACCGCCAGACAGCTGCTCGAAAAACCATTGGACATCCTCATGCCGCCGCGCGCCGCCGGCGAGCAACGCCGGCGCATGGACCGGCTGGTGGCGACGCGCGTGCACGGCAAACGAAGCAAGATCGAGCTGAAGGGGCTGCGCGCCGACGGCCGGCCGCTCATTGTCAATGCCAGCATTTCCCGGGTGAGCGTGCACGGCGAACTGTTTCTCGCACTGATCCTGCACGAGAGCACGGCACCCCGGCAAGGCGAGCACGGCAGCTACCGTCCGTTACATTCGCTCGAGTTCCGGCGCTGGGCGGTCTCCTCGCAGCAGGCAACCGAAGTCGAGAAGAGGCGCTTCTCCAAAAAGCTGTACGACGATATCGGGCAGCGGCTGTCGGTTCTGAAGCTGGACCTGGACTGGCTGGAAAACAGCCTGCCCGAGACAGACGAGTGCCTGCCGGCGCGTCTGGCCCAGATGCAGGGGTTGCTGGATAACGTGATCACCATGACCAAGAGCGTCGCCTCGGCCCTCCGCCCCCCGTTGCTGGACGACTTCGGCCTGCTGCCCGCGGTTGAGTGGATGGCGGAAAACTTCCAGAAGAAAACCGGGATTTCCTGCAAGGTAGAAAGCACCGGAATGACTGCCAAGCTCGACGACACCATCGAATCGGCGCTATTTCGCATCGTTCAGGAGGGCCTGTCCAACGTCGAAAAGCATGCGCATGCGAGCCAGGCGGATATCGTGTTCGAACGTACCGGAAACCAACTCAATGTTATGATTCGGGATGACGGCGTCGGCATGGCAATCGGCAGCGAATACAAATCCGGCTGTTACGGGCTGATCGCGATGCAGGAGCGCATTTTCGTCTTGGGAGGTACAATCAGCATCGAAAATGTCCAGCCTCATGGCCTGGCCATTCATGCGTCGATTCCGATTGAACCCATTTTCAATACCGAGCAGGACCCTCATCCGCCAACAACACATTCATGATCCGCATCGTTATCGCCGACGACCACACTATCATGCGCGAGGGACTCAAGCGCATTCTTGATGGAGCCGACGACATCCAGGTCGTGGGCGAAGCCGTTGATGGATTCGAGGCGCTGGCGCACGTGCGCAAGGGCGGTTTCGACCTGCTGATGCTGGACCTGTCCATGCCCGGCCGCAGCGGCGTCGAACTGATCCGCCAGATCAAGGATGAAGTGCCCAAGTTGCCTATCCTCATCCTCACCATGCACGAAGAAGAGCAATATGCGGTGCGTGCGATCCGGGCCGGTGCGCGCGGCTACCTGACAAAAGAAAGCGCCGGCACCCAGCTGGTTAGCGCGATCCGGAAGGTGGCATCGGGCCGCCCGTACATCAGCCTCGAGGTGGCCGAGCAGCTCGCGATGGATGTCATGCCATCCAACGAGGATCTGCCGCACAAGCAGCTTTCCAACCGGGAGTTCGAAGTTTTCACGCTGCTGGTAAGCGGCAAGTCGATCACGGAAATCGCCGATCTCCTCCACCTGAGCGCCAAGACCGTCAGCACGCACAAGACGCGGATCCTGACGAAGATGAGCATGAATTCCCTCGCAGAAATGGTTCAGTATGCGGTACAACACCGCCTGCTCGGCTCCCTGAAGAACTGATTGTCTCTCGTATCGTGGCCCCCCCGCCTCGACGGATCCGTTCAGAAAACTTCTCACCGTATCGTAGGAAAATTCCTACATCCGAGCCCTCACTCCTACAATCCAATTCAGCCCAACCCGATAGTAATTCGCAGTTGCGGTTGCGATACTGATCACTTCACCGAGCGTGACAGACAGGCAACGTCCTGCTGACCAGCTGGAGCGCTCGAAGATTTCTGACAGGCAGCCGCGGCGAGCTGCCCGACCGACAAGACCGAATTACACTGGATTAGGAGATGCCCATGTTATCCACACAAACGCCCGAGACCCGTCCCGAGTCCGCCGCATCGACACTGCACTCCTCGGCGCTCGAAGCCGGCTGGCAACGCCAGGGCAAGCTGTGGTCCAACCTGAAGGAATTGTGCGACGTGCTGCGCATCCCGTCGGCAGCCGTGCATACCGACGAAGAACTGCTGTTCCAGCATGTCCAGTTCAAGACCGGCCAGCGCGTTCATACCATCGGCCAGCCCTTCGATACGCTGTATATCGTGCACTCCGGTTTTCTCAAGACCGTGCTGATCGACGAGTTCGGTAACGAACAGGTGCTGAGCTTCCCGATGAAGGGCGACCTGTTCGGCGTCGACGGCATTCATACGAAGCGCTATGCATCCGAAGCGGTCGCACTGTCAAACTGCGACCTGATCCTGCTGCCGTTCAAGAAGTTGACCGCGCTGGGGCGCGCGCATCCCGAATTTGAACATGCAATGTACAGCGTGATGAGCCGCGAACTGGTGCGCGAACAGGCGATGGTCAGCATGCTCGGCGCACTGAGCGCGGAAGCGCGCGTGGCCCGCTTCCTGGTCAACCTCTCGGAGCGCTATGCGGACATGGGGTACTCGAGCAAGCTGTTCAACCTGCGCATGACGCGCCATGAAATCGGCAGCTACCTCGGTCTGACTCTGGAGACCGTCAGCCGCACCCTGTCCGCGTTCAATGAAATCGGCCTGATCACCGTTGACCAGCGCTCCATCGGCATCAAGGACCTCGATGCGCTCAAGACCCTGCGGCGGCTGCCGCCATCCAGTTCGCGCACGAAGCAGGTTGCATCGAAGAAGCCGAAGGTCGTGAGCAAGGAGCCGGAACCGTCCGGCGACGACTGGGACGGACAAGTGGCCGCAGCCTAGAAACCGCAGCCTAGAAGCATTTCTCTGTTTTCCGCCTTTTCAAAACGCCCTGTCCCGGACAGGGCGTTTTGCTTCAGCCGGCGCGGCTCATTGGCTCATTTCTTCCTGCCATGCCCCGAGGTGTGCGCGGTGCGCTTCTCCTCGGCAGCCGCTTCGCTGTCCGCAGCCGCGTGCAGCGCCTGCGTGGTTGCACGTGCCGCATGATCGACGGCGCTGGTGGCCTGATGGACCGCGCCCGCCGCCGCATCCGCATAAGTCGACGTAGCGCGCGCCGTGCGGCCTGCGGCATCCTCCATCGCGCCGCGCGCGGCCACCATGTTTTTCTTGGCCAGTTCCGCCACTTCCTTGAACGCCGACTCCCATACCGAGAACATGCTGGTCATCGGGTTGAACATGGCGTCGTTTGCCTGGGTCGGGGCGGCCTGCAGCGGGCGTACAGCGCTGCTTGCGGCCTGGCCGCGTATCTGCTCGATGTACTCCTGCATCGAACGATTGATTTCATTTTGCATTTCCGCGACGATGCGCACGATCTCTTTCTGGTAGCTCACGACGTCGTCCGGATTGCGCGCCATGAGGCTGGACTGCCAGGTCGCCCCCATTGCACGCGGATCACGCGCGGTAGTGATGGCCTGCGCAAGATTCAACTGCTCGTTGAAGACGCGTTGCGTCGCACCGATCATCACGCGGTCGATCTTTTCCGTTCCCGCAAATACTGCCTCGGCAAATCTTCTGGAGGCTTCGAGTTGCGTCTGGTACATGGTCACTAGCGGGTTCATCGCATTCTGCATGGTACTCTCCTTGAATTCGAAGGACGGGGTGGCAGTTGCTGGTGCTGCAGGTATCTGGCGACGCTCCGGTTGCGTATATTCTGTCCGCATTCACCGCGCCCATCCACTCGCGGGGCCCGTCGCTTGAGCCAGATCAATCGCCGTTACTGCCCGGCGGGCAAAGGAAAAATAGCGGAGGACAGGTCCTCCTGTAGCGGCTCACTGCATATGCTGGCCGCCGTTGATCGCAATGTTGGCGCCGGTCACAAACGCCGCTTCGTCGGAGCACAGGTAAGCCACGAGGCCAGCGACTTCGCCGGGCTCGCCGAGACGCCCGACCGGAATCTGGGGAATGATCTTGGTCTCGAGAATATCCTTCGGCACCTTCATCACCATCTTGGTGCGCAAATACCCGGGCGAGATCGTGTTGACGGTGATGCCCTTGTTCGCAACTTCCAGTGCAAGCGCCTTGGTGAATCCGTGCATGCCCGCTTTCGCCGCAGCATAGTTCACCTGGCCGAATGCGCCCTTCTGGCCGTTGACCGAGGAAATATTGATGATGCGCCCCCATCCGCTTTCCAGCATCCCGTGCAGCACCGGCTTCGTCATGTTGAATACGCCGTCGAGATTGGTCTTGAGGACCGCGCGCCAGTCATCCACGCTCATCTTTTTCAAGGTCGCGTCGCGCGTGATGCCGGCATTGTTCACGAGGATGTCGATCCTTCCCATGTCGCTGACAATGTGCCTGACGGCCGCTTCGCTCGACGCGTAATCGGAAACGTCGACCATGTACGCGGCGATCTCCAGGCCCTCCTTCTTGTGTACGTCGACCCACTCCGCAGCGCTTTGGTTGCCCGGGGAATACGTTGCCGCCACGCGGTAGCCGCTGTGGAACAACCTTGCGCAGATCGCTTCGCCGAGTCCTCCCATACCACCAGTCACCACTGCCACTCTCTGTCCGTCCATTGTCATCCCCTTGCCCAGATTGAAGAGCCAGCGCCGCCGTCGCGGGAGCCTGCGCGCATTGACGCCGGAACAGAAACGCCTGCTGCAGCGCGAAAGATGCGCGATGGGCAGCAATGCGCCTGGTGCTTACACCAAGCCCCTTCGATCGGGACAGAAGCGATTAGTTCTAAGGGAAGAAGACCGGGAGTGCGCGGCCGGGGATACGGAACAAGCGGGCCCGGGTAGCGCCTTCCTCATAGCGAACCGCCAGGGTGGAGGGCTGTCTATCCCTGTGCAAAGGCACGCAGTATCGGCGATATGGCGCGCAGCGACAGTATAGCCCGCGCCCGCATGAGTATCGCCGCAGCGTGCCGTCGATCATGAGGCGCGAAGCAAATGCAGCCCAAGGTCTATATCGCTTGTTCGTCAGGAAAACCCGGGGCGGTATTCGCATTGTTTTACTGCGAATCCGGACATGACATCATCGGCTGGCACCTCGAGACAAAGGAACCGTACTTCTCGGCGGCGTTTTTCATGATCGAAAATTTCTACGCCAACAGCGTGCCGCGTTTCTATCGCAGTGTCGAGGACGATGTATACGGACCGTGGACGATCGACTATCCTCCAGCCCGCTGCGACCTCCGCTGCCCCCTGCCCGAGGCTGCAGCGCATGAACTGGAGCGCCTGCAGTCGGTATTTGTCGAGGAGTGGCTGTTCTTCCGCGGTGACAGCGGCATCGACGCTGAACTGGAAGTCTGCCGCGCGCATAACCTTCCAATCAACGAGGTCAACGTCCGCCCGCGCCGCCTGCTGCGCATGCGCAAGGAGGACGGCGGATGGCGCCACATGACACCGGGGCTCGATCCCAACGTGGTGCAGTTGCTGCGCAAATACTGGCGGCTCAATGAAAAAGTGCCGGCCGGTTGAAGCCGGTCAGGGTCCGCCCAGCAGTTCCGGCGCAATCCGCTGCGTATCCTTGAGCGTTTGCATCACGATGTTCGAGCGGATGTCGAGCACGCCGTCGGTCTTGTACAGCTTTTCAAGGATGAATGCGGAAAAATGCTTGAGGCTGCGCGCGCGTATGCGCAGCAGGTAATTCGCCTCGCCGGTGATGATGTAGGAACCGACCACCTCCGGCCACTGCTGCAACGCCAGCGTGAAATTCTCGTGCCAGCGCTCGACGTCGCGACGCATCGTGACCTGCACGAAGGCATCCACCTCCAGCCCCAACGCCGCGGCGTCGATCACCGCGCTGTAGCGGCTGATAATGCCGCTCTCCTCCAGCAGCCGCACCCGCCGCAGGCAGGATGAGGGCGACAGGAAAATCCGTTCGGCGAGTTCGAGATTGCTCATCCTGCCTTCATCTTGCAGCAGCGAAAGAATCTTCAGGTCCGTAGCGTCCAGGTTCATGTCGAATGTTTCGGTCAAAAACAAAACTTTATTCGTACTTTATTCTATTTTTCCTCGCTTTTCCGCGCCATTTTGCAATCACTCATCAGCGATTTGGACCTAAACTTCTTTCATCCCGATAAAACAAAGACATCGCGACCATGAACAAGCAATTACCCGTCTGGGACATCACGCCGCTGGTCTCGCCTTCCATTCCCGTCTGGCCCGGCGACACGCCATTCAGCGCCGAGACGACCTGGGAGATCGGCAACGGCTGCCCGGTGAAGGTGAGCCGGCTGACCTTGTCCACGCACACCGGCGCGCACTGCGACGCGCCGTCGCATTACGATCCTGCCGGCGAGTCGATTGATGCGGTCGCGCTCGATGCCTATCTCGGCACCTGCCGCGTCATCGACTGCATCGGTACGCGGCGGGTCGAGCCGCAGCACGTCGCGCACGCACTGGGCAGCCTTCCGCCGCGGGTGCTTCTGCGCACCTATGCCGCCGCCCCTGCCGGGCACTGGGACGAGGCATTTGCCAGCATCGCTGCCGACACGATTGACCTGCTCGCGCAGCACGGGGTCCGGCTGATCGGCATCGACACGCCCTCGCTCGACCCGCAGGATTCGAAAACCATGGATGCGCACCGGGCGGTACGGGTGCACCGGATGGCGATCCTGGAAGGCATCGTGCTCGATGCCGTGCCGGCCGGCGACTACGAACTGATCGCCCTGCCGCTCAAGCTCGCCGGCATGGATGCCAGCCCCGTGCGTGCGGTGCTGCGCGCGCTGACACAAGGAGAACAACAATGATTTCGCGACAGGATTGCCTGGCGCTCGACGCGCAGGACGGGCTCGCCGCACTGCGCGAGCGCTTCGACCTGCCCGACGGCGTGATTTACCTCGACGGCAATTCCCTCGGCGCCCGCCCCCGCGCGGCGCTCGCCCGCGCACAGCAGCTGCTCGCGCAGGAATGGGGTACCGACCTGATCCGCAGCTGGAACAAGGCGGGCTGGTTCGAACTGCCGCTGCGCCTCGGCGACAAGCTGGCGCCGCTGATCGGCGCCGGCGCCGGCGAGGTCGTCGTCACCGACTCGACCTCGGTCAACCTGTTCAAGATGCTGGCGGCCGCCTTGCACCGGCAGGCAATGCGGTCCGACAGTACGGCAAGGCGGACCATCGTCACCGAGCGCGCCAACTTCCCGACCGACATTTACATGGCGCAGGGCCTGGCCGAGTGGCTGGACCGCGGCTATCGGCTGCGGCTGGTCGACGCGCCGGAAGAGCTGGAAGCGGCGATCGGCGCGGACACCGCCGTCGTCATGCTCACCCATGTGAACTACCGCAGCGGCCACATGCACGACATGAAGGCAGTCACGGCGCACGCGCACGCGAACGGCGCGCTGACCGTCTGGGACCTGGCACATTCGGCCGGCGCGGTGCCGGTCGACCTGCGCGCGGCGGAGGCCGACTACGCGGTCGGGTGCACCTACAAATACCTCAACGGCGGTCCGGGCGCGCCGGCCTTCGCCTGGGTCGCGCCGCGCCACCAGGCCGATTTCCGCCAGCCGCTTTCCGGCTGGTGGGGCCATGCCGAGCCGTTCACGATGCAGCCCGAGTTCCGGCCGGCCGACGGCATCCGGCGCGCGCAGTGCGGCACGCAGCCGATCCTGTCGCTGGCGCTGGTCGAATGCGGCCTCGATATCTTCGCAGAGACGGACATGCAGTCGGTACGCAGGAAATCGCTGGCGCTGACCGACCTGTTCATCGCGCTCCTGGAGCAACGCTGCGCGCATCATCCGCTGACCCTGGCCACGCCGCGGGAACACGCAAGGCGCGGCAGCCAGGTCAGCGTCGCGCATCCCGACGGCTACCCGGTGATGCAGGCGCTGATCGCGCGCGGCGTGATCGGCGATTACCGCGAGCCGCAGATCATGCGCTTCGGCTTCACGCCCTTGTACACGCGCTTCGCGGACGTGTGGGATGCGGTCGACATCCTGGCCGACATCCTCGACGGCGGAAAATACGACCGCGGCGCGCAGCGCGACGCGGTGACCTGAGGGAGGACACATGGATCGGGACAAACCCGCCGACTGGCACGGCGCAAAGATGGATTTCAGCCAGACGATGAGCTACGGCGATTACCTGGGGCTGGACCAGGTGCTGACCGCGCAGCATCCGCGCTCGCCGGATCACAATGAGATGCTGTTCATCGTCCAGCACCAGACCAGCGAGCTGTGGATGAAGCTGATGCTGCACGAGCTGCATGCGGCGCGGCGCCAGATGCAGCAGGACGACCTGGCGCCGGCATTCAAGATGCTGGCGCGGGTGGCGCGCATCATGGACCAGCTGGTGCATGCCTGGGACGTGCTGGCAACCATGACGCCGACTGAATACAGCGCGATCCGCCCCTATCTCGGACAATCCTCCGGCTTCCAGTCCTTCCAGTACCGGGAGATCGAATTCATCCTTGGCAACAAGAATCCGGCGCTGCTCCAGGTCCACGCCGGCCGGCATGAGGCGCACGCCCGTCTCGATGCGGCGCTGCGCGCGCCCTCCCTTTACGACGAGGCGGTGCTGCTGCTGGCGCGGCAGGGATTCGCGATCGACGGCGCGCGCCTGAATGCGGACTGGGCCCGGCCGACGGCGGCCGACGAATCGGTGAAGGCTGCCTGGCTTGCGGTCTACCAGGCGCCGGAAAAGCACTGGGCGCTGTACGAACTGGCGGAAAAGCTGGTCGATCTGGAAACCGCCTTCCGGTTCTGGCGCTTCCGCCACGTGACAACGGTGGAACGCATCATCGGTTTCAAGAGCGGCACCGGCGGCACGGCCGGGGCGAGCTACTTGAAAAAAATGCTCGAAGTGGTGCTGTTTCCGGAACTGTTCGCGCTGCGCACCGCGCTGTGACGGCGGTTTTTTCCGCAACACCGCCAATTTCAGGTGAAGAATCAGGGGGATAGCGCCACGGCAACAGGTATAATACGGCCCAAGCTCAGAGCGAGCGGTGGGCAAGCGTTCGATGCGCCGTCACGGATTTTCCTGGTTCCCCCTCATGTTCGGGCCGCTTTCGATGCGGCCCGTTTCATTTGGCAGACGGCACATGGCCTTTTTGCTCATGCGCGCCGCATTCACCGATAGCGTCTTATGGCAAAGATTCAAGGCAGCAAACCGATAGAAATCAAGATCTCGACCGTGGTCGCGGTATCCGCCATCCTCCATTCCTCCGACCTGTCGGACCTGGACGCGGCGATGCAGGCGATGACGGGCGGCGCGCCCGACTATTTCGATCACGAGTTCGCGATCATCGACGTCGCGTCCTGCGAACTCCTGCCGACCGCCATCGAATGGCCGGCGCTGATTGCGCTGTTCAAGTCCTACAACCTGAACCCGGTTGCGGTACGCGGCGCCCCCGCCGGCATGGAAGCCGACATCCTGGCTTCCGGCCTGTCGATCGACACCCTGGCGCAGCCGCGCCAGCCGGTGCCGGAAGCAGTGCCGGCCGCACCCGCACCAGCACCTGTGCCCGAACCCGCTCCTGCCCCTGCACCGGTGCAGGTGGTACAGGCGGCCGCCCCGCCGGCGATGATCATCGACACGCCGGTGCGCGCCGGGCAGCGCGTCTACGCGCGCGGCGCCGACCTGATCGTCAATGCCATCGTCAACCCGGGCGCCGAGCTGATCGCCGACGGCAGCATCCACGTCTACGCGCCTCTGCGCGGGCGGGCGCTGGCCGGCGCCAGCGGCAATGCCGAGGCCCGCATTTTCACGCTGAGCATGGAAGCCGAACTGGTATCCATCGCCGGCACCTACCGCACTTTCGAGAGCGGCATTCCGAAGGATCTGGCGAAACAACCGGCGCAGGTCCGACTTGCAGGCGACCGGATCGATATCCTGTCCATTCGCGTCTAGTTTTTGTAATCTGAAAGGAGCTTGTTTGTGGCCAAAATCGTTGTTGTAACGTCCGGCAAAGGGGGCGTCGGCAAAACCACCTCCAGCGCCAGCTTCGCGTCCGGGCTGGCCCTGCGCGGACACAAGACTGCCGTCATCGACTTCGACGTCGGCCTGCGCAACCTCGACCTGATCATGGGTTGCGAACGCCGCGTGGTCTACGACCTGATCAACGTGATCAACAATGAAGCGACCCTGAACCAGGCCCTGATCAAGGACAAGCACTGCGAGAACCTGTTCGTGCTGCCGGCCTCGCAGACGCGCGACAAGGATGCGCTGACCGAGGCGGGCGTCGAGCGCGTGCTCAACGAACTGGTGAAGATGGATTTCGAGTACATCGTCTGCGACTCCCCGGCCGGCATCGAGCACGGCGCGGTGATGGCGCTGACCTTCGCCGACGAGGCGATCGTCGTGACCAATCCGGAAGTGTCCTCGGTGCGCGACTCCGACCGCATCCTCGGCATCATCCAGGCCAAGTCGCGCCGCGCACTGAACGGCCAGGAGCCGGTCAAGGAGCACCTGCTGATCACCCGCTATGTACCGAAGCGGGTGGAAGCCGGCGAAATGCTCTCCTACACCGACGTCCAGGAAATCCTGCGCATCCCGCTGATCGGCATCATTCCGGAGTCGGAATCGGTGCTGCATGCATCCAACCAGGGCAACCCCGCGATCCACATGGCCGGCACCGACGTCTCGGAAGCCTACCAGGACGTGGTCGCGCGCTTCCTCGGCCATGAAGTCCCGCTGCGCTTTACCGCCTATGAAAAGCCGGGCCTGTTCCAGCGTCTCTTTAAAGGAAAGTAAACATGGCGTTGCTCTCCTTCCTGTTCAATAACAAACCCAAGAGCGCCAGCGCAGCCAAGGAGCGCCTCCAGGTCATCATCGCGCGCGAGCGCAACGGCCGCGACGGCCCGGACTTCCTGCCGGCGCTGCACAAGGAATTGATCGAGGTGATTTCGAAGTATGCCAAGGTCAACGCCGAGGACATCAAGATTTCGCTTGATCGCCAGGGCAACCTGGAAGTGCTGGATGTGAACGTGGTGCTGCCGGACGCAGTGCCGGGCAAGTAACGTAATTCCCCCTTCGACGGCCTGCGCCATCGAAGGGGCCCCTCCTCAGGCTCTGCCTGACAAGCGTAGCCAGCGGTCCGGATTGGCGCCGAGTAGCGCTCGCGTACGAGAGGTACGAAAAGCAGCGCAGGCGCCAATCCGGTCCGCGCAGAGCCTAGTGCAGCTGGTGCTTCAGGTCCGACAGCTCGCGATGCGCCTGCATGATGGCGTTGCGCAGTTCGTCGTCGAGATTGCCCTGCGACTGTTCGCATGCATCCTTGGCGCGGTCGCCCAGCTGCTCCAGGTCGTCCACGCACTGGCGCACCTGCTGTTCATCCTGCGCCGACTGCACCATGTTGCGCGCCTGGCCTATCCTCTGGTCCAGCTCCTGCATGCAGTTCTTGACATCCATTGGAATGGCCTGGGCCGACTCGCAACGGCGTGCAGCATCGTGCACCGTGTTTTCCACATGCATCAAGCGCTGCTGCAATTCATTTGCCTGCATCATGTCATGCCTCCTATGCGGTTTCCCCTCGGGGTGAGGGAAGTTTTGATAATGGCTTGACAACCTAGTTCCGCCCGGCGCATGGGGGTATTGATAAATGAAATCGCCGCCGCGGCCCGATAGCCCCCGGCGGACACTGCTTTGCGGCGCGTCGCGCAACTCGCAGCGGCCGCGCCTGTCATAGCAGGTTGACCCGCGCCATGCGGCATCGGCGGCGCGCTGTTCCTGTACAATCCGCCCCATCATGAATTCCCCGAAAAACCTGTTTTCCTACCCCCGCTACCGGCCCGAGTACACGACGCCGGCACCGTTCCTGCCGATGTCGCGCGCCGAGATGGATGCGCTGGGCTGGGACAGCTGCGACGTCATCCTCGTGACCGGCGACGCCTACATCGACCACCCGAGCTTCGGCATGGCGCTGGTCGGCCGGCTGCTTGAGAAACAGGGCTTCCGCGTCGGCATCATCAGCCAGCCGGACTGGCACTCGGCCGACGCGTTCCGCGCGCTCGGCAAGCCGAACCTGTATTTCGGCATCACCGCCGGCAACATGGATTCGATGATCAACCGCTATACCTCGGACCGCAAGATCCGCTCCGAGGATGCGTACACGGCCAACGGCGAGCCGAACAGGCGGCCGGACCGGGCGCTGACGGTGTATGCGCAGCGCGCGCGGGAAGCCTACCCGGATACCGGTATCGTCGTGGGCAGCATTGAAGCCAGCCTGCGGCGCATCGCGCATTACGACTACTGGTCGGACAAGGTCCGCCGTTCGGTACTGCCCGATTCCAAGGCCGATATCCTGTTGTTTGGCAACGCCGAGCGTGCGCTGGTGGCACTGACCCATCGGCTGGCCGCCGGGGAATCGATCAAGACCATCCGGGACCTGCGCGGCACCGCCTTCATGGTGGCGCGCGGATGGACGCCGGATGCGGGCTGGAACGAAGTCGATTCGAGCCATTACGACAAGCCGGGCCGGGTGGAGCCGCTCCCCGACCCTTATCAGGAAAAAGACAAGCAGACGGCAAGCTGCGCCAGCGAACAGAAACCGGCCGAGCAGACGGTGCGCGTGATCAGTCGCGAAGAGCGGCTGGCGGCGATGAAGCTGCAACGCGACAAGACCGTGGTAAGGCTTCCCGCCTATGAAGCGGTGAAGGACGACCCGGTGCTGTACGCCCATGCGTCGCGCATGCTGCACCTCGAATCCAACCCCGGCAATGCGCGCGCGCTGGTGCAGGCCCACGGCGAGCGCGACGTCTGGCTGAATCCGCCGCCGCTGCCTCTGGCGATGGACGAGATGGACGGCATCTACGACCTGCCGTACGCGCGTTCGCCGCATCCGTCCTACGGCAAGGCACGCATACCCGCGTGGGAAATGATCCGCTTTTCGGTCAACATCATGCGCGGCTGCTTCGGCGGTTGCACCTTCTGTTCGATCACGGAGCACGAAGGCCGCATCATCCAGAGCCGTTCCGAGCCTTCCATCCTGCGCGAGATCGAACACATCCGCGACAAGACGAAGGGTTTCACGGGCACCATTTCCGACCTCGGAGGGCCGACCGCGAACATGTACCGGCTCGCCTGCAAGGACAAGAACATCGAGCAGACCTGCCGCCGCCTGTCGTGCGTCTATCCGAGCATCTGCGTCAACCTCAACACGGACCACAGCAAGCTGGTGCAGCTCTATCGGAAGGCACGCGCGATACCCGGCGTGAAGAAGATCCTGATTGGATCCGGCCTTCGCTACGACCTCGCGGTGCGCTCGCCCGAATATGTGAAGGAACTGGTGACGCACCACGTCGGCGGCCTGCTGAAGATCGCCCCGGAGCATTCCGAGGATGGGCCGCTGTCGAAGATGATGAAGCCCGGCATGGGCGCGTACTACAAGTTCAAGGAGATGTTCGAGCGCTATTCGCGCGAGGCCGGCAAGGAACAGTACCTGATTCCCTACTTCATTGCGGCCCACCCCGGCACCACAGACGAAGACATGCTGCACCTCGCGCTGTGGCTGAAACAGAACAATTTCCAGATCGACCAGGTGCAGACCTTCATGCCCACGCCGATGGCGATGGCGACGGCGATGTACCACGGCCGCCGCAATCCGCTGCACAAGGTAGCGGCCGACTCGGAAGTGGTCGAGACTGCGCGCGCGGGCAAGATCCGGCGCCTGCACAAGGCCTTCCTGCGCTACCACGATCCGGAGAACTGGCCGCTGCTGCGCGAAGCACTGCAGCGCATGGGCCGCACCGACCTGATCGGCAACAGCGAGCGCCATCTGGTACCGCGCTATCAGCCCTCCACTTCCGAACCGGGGGACAAGAAGCGGGGGCAACCGGCGGGCAGTATCGTGAAGCGTCCGCAGAAAGAGGCGGGCGTTCCCTCGCAGTACTGCAAAGGCAACAGCAAGCCGGGGAAACGCCCGCAGGCGGGACAAAAGGCCGGCCGCAAGTAAGGCCTCGCCGGTTGTTTTGCTGGTCTGATATACCGCTGGTGAATATCTGTTATTGCAACAATAAAGCGGAGATTGGAGACAGGCTGGGATATAGTGATCCCGTCTCCTCCAACTCTTCTTGAATTGGATTTAGCCCGCAACCGAAAGGTCTGCGGGCTTTCTTTTTTTCACCTCCCGAATTGCATTACGGCGTCCGGCTATACCAGCCACCTTCTTGCATTTCGTTGCGCCTTGATTTTGATCATAGGAAAAAATCCTTTACAAATCAAAGCCTTAGGTTCTTTTCCGGTCGCTTGTCCACAGATTTAATCACAGGAAATGTGGGCAATTCTCTTGATAGACCTTTTTTCAGCGCGCAATATATTTGAGTAATCTCAAGCAAATTTCAGGCAAAGTTGCCCAACAGACTATTGATCGCCGGCATGACTTCGATAAAATGAACGCAGGCAACGTATCGATTGCTCCAATTCATTGCGAGGCAGACATGAGAAACACGCAAAACCAACCTATCGCCCGCGGCGCCAAAGCCCAGCTCAACTACAACAAGATCCAGGCCGCGGCATGCATGGCGTCCTCGGCGGCCGTCAGCATCGCATTGATTTATTGGGCGATCCGTTCGCTGCTGTAAACAGGAACGCTCTCCCCGCCATAAGACGGGAAAAAATAAAAAGGGACGCCGGGTGCGTCCCTTTTTATTTCCGTGGCCCCTTTACTGGCTGCGCGTTAAAAAACTATGCCGAACCGGTCGGAAACTCCGCCGGTCAAAAACCCGTCTATGACATTGACGGCGTAGGCAATGCTTCCTCGCGATTTTCCCTATGCGTATCGCCCGACGGCGCGATTGTGCTGCCGCGCTACCCACCGCATCCCACCAATCCGGGTTTCGACAAGAGATGGGCAAACCGCCACTATCTGTTATTGCCGGCCACACAGCCCCGGCCTCCTCCGCGCCAAGCTTGCCGGCACTCGACTATTTCGGGCTGTTCGACGCCTCGCCCAACCCCTATCTGGTACTTGACCGAGCCCTGAATATCGTCGCCGCGAATCGTGCCTATCTCGAATCAACGAAGCGCGCACTGGCCGACATCGTCGGGCGTTGGGCCTGGGACGCATTTCCCACCGATCCGCAGACCCTGAAGCAGTCGATTGCCTCCTTCGAGCGCGTGATCCGCACCGGCAAGCCGGACACCATGCCGCTCCTGCGCTTTGACATTCCGCGCCCGGATGCGGACGGCGGCGGGTTCGAAAAGCGTTATTGGAGCATCACCCACACCCCGGTCTTCAACAGCGAGGGCGAGGTCGAACTGGTGATGCAGCATCCGATCGATGTGACCGAACTGGAACAGCTGCGCGACGCCGCACGCGGCTTGCACGAGGGCGAGCTCGACCTGGTTCCGGCCCAGAGCGGCATCTTTATCCGCGCGCAGAATGTGCACGAGGCAAACCTGCAGCTACAGGCCGACAGCGAGCGGCTGCACGAGCTGTTTGAAAAAGCACCGAGTCCGATTGCCGTGCTGACCGGGAAGGAGCATGTGTTCGAATTGGCGAACGAAGCCTACTTCCAGCTGATAGGACGCCGCGACATCATCGGCAAGCCGCTGCTCGATGCGGTCCCGGAGGTGGCAGGCCAAGGCTTCGACACCCTGCTCGACCAGGTGCGCGAGACCGGGCGGCCGTTCGTCGGCCGCGGCATGAGGGCCGTGCTGCAGCAGGCGCGCAACGCCCCCCTTGCCGACGTCTACCTGGACTTTCTCTTTCAGCCGCTGTTCGAACCGGATGGTTCGGTTGCGGGAATCTTTTGCCAGATCAACGACGTCACCGAAGCCTACCAGGCGCAGGCCGCACTGCGCGAAAGCCAGGACCGGCTGCGCGAAGGGATGCACGCGGCGCGGATGGTCGTCTGGGACTGGGATCTTTCCTCGGGACGCATCAAGCTTTCCGACAACGCCCCCGCCATCCTCGGCTGCGCGAGCGACGCGACCGACGCCATCTTCCGCGCCATCCACCCGGACGACGGAAAGGCCGTGCGCGACCTGCACGCGCACGCGACGCCGGACAGGTCGCGCTTCAAGGCGGAATTTCGTTTCGTCCGCCCGGACAACGGCAACACCATCTGGCTCGAAAACCGGGCGCGCGTCGTGTTCGGCGAGCATGGCGCCGCTGCCGCTGTAAAAGGCGTGGTCCTCGACATCACCGAGCGCAAGCGCGCGGAAAAGCAGGTCCAGGATGCGGCCCGCCATGACAGCCTGACCGGCTTGCCCAACCGCGCGCTGCTGCACGAGTACTGCGAACACATACTCGCGCTGGCAACACGCTCCCGCACGGGCGGCGCGCTGCTGTTCATCGACCTTGACCGCTTCAAGCCGATCAACGACCTGTACGGCCACGACGCCGGCGACATGGTGCTGCGGGAAGTCGCACAGCGCCTGTCAGCCTGCACCCGCAGGGAAGACATCGTCAGCCGCTTGGGCGGCGACGAGTTCATCGTCGTCCTTCCGAACGTGGACTCTCCGCACGACCCGGCAACCGTCGCCCGGCACATCATCGCCGCGATCGAGCGGCCGGTGGCATTCGGCGAACTGCAGCTCGTCGTTTCGCCGTCGATCGGGATCAGCTTGTTCCCGGAACACGGCAAGAACCTGGAGGAACTGATCCGCAGCGCGGACCTGGCGATGTACGCGGCGAAAAAAGCCGGCCGCAATACATTCAAGTTCTACGAGCCCTGCCTGAATGACCATGCGAACGGCACGTTGCAGCTTGAGACGCAATTGAAGCGCTGCGTCGACGATAACCGGTTCACCCTCCACTACCAGCCCATCGTGGATATCCGCAGCAGGCGCCTGGAAGCGGCGGAAGCGCTTATCCGCATGCCGGCGGCAGACGGCGCGCTGCTCAGTCCCGCGGAATTCATTCCGATCGCCGAGAAGGCCGGCTTGATCAACCGCATGGGCGAATGGGTGATCCGCGAGGCTTGCCAGCAGCATCAGGCATGGAAGGCTGCCGGCCTGCCGTCGATCACGATCTCCATCAATGTCTCCGCGACACAATTCCGGCAGCCGGCATTCACATCGGTCGTCGCCGATGCGATCCGGGACGCCGGCATCGATCCCGCTTACCTGCAGATCGAGCTTACCGAAAGCACGGTCATGGACAACGTTCAGGAAACCATGGCAAAGCTGCGCGATTTGCGGAGCATGGGGGTGCGCGTTTCCCTGGACGATTTCGGTACCGGCTATTGCAGCCTGAGCGACCTCAGCAGTCTTCCCCTCGATAAACTAAAGATCGACCGCTCGTTCGTCGGAAAAATGGAAAGCAGCGCGCGCAGCCGCTCGGTAACGGAAGCGATTATCGCCCTTGGCCGCACGCTCCACCTGAAGGTCGTCGGCGAAGGCATCGAGTCGGAGGAATCGATGAACACGCTTCGCGATTTCGGCTGCGACGAAGCGCAAGGCTTTCTGTTCAGCAAGCCACTGCCGCCGGATGCCTTCGCTTCCTGGTGCCGGGCATCCTGACGCTTTCATAGAAGCTATGATCCAAAAGGAACATGTCCACCCGTTCCGGTCTCTTACCACCGTGGACGGGGCGGCATGCACGGCGGGCACGCCGGCAGCCGCAACGTGTTCCTGCCCTTTCATCGACCAGCCTGATGGACCACCATCCGATGCCCTCCCTGCCGCTGTACGAGGCAGTCTTCCTGAATGCGCCAGTCGGCAACTGCCTGCTGTCGCCTACGGCGGACGCCATCATTCTTTCCGTGAACGATGCTTTTGTGCATGCATCGACCAGGCCACGCGAAGACCTGGTCGGGCGCCGCCTGTTCGACGTCTTTCCAGAAAATCCGGCTGATCCGGGCGACACCGGGGTTTCCGCCCTGCGCAGTTCTATCGCCCAGGCGATTGCGACCGGCAAACCGCAAGTGATGCCGGCGCAGCGCTACCCGATCCGGATCGTCACAACAGATGGAGAAGTACGCTTCGAGGAGCGCTACTGGAGTGCCGTCAACGCGCCGGTCTTCGACAAAAACGGCCGATTGCTTTGCATTTCGCATACCACATCCGATATTACCGACCAGATACGCGCGGAAATGGCATTGAGGAAAAGCGAAGCGCGCTATCGGAGTCTGTTTGAATCGATTACCGAGGGATTTTGCATCGTTGAAATAATATTCGACGGGCACGGCGCGCCGATCGACTATCAATTCTGCGAAACCAACCCGGTATTCGAAAGACAAACCGGCCTCCAGGATGCCGTGGGCAAGCGGATCCGGCAGCTCAGGCCGGATTACGACAGGCGCTGGATCGGGTTGTTCGGCGAGGTGGCAAGGACCGGAGTCCCGCTGCGCCTGCGCGAAGAATCGAAAGCCCTGCAGCGATGGTATGACATTCACGCGTACCGGGTGGACGAGCCGCGGGCGCATCGCGTCGCGGTGCTGTTTCGGGACGTCACCGATGAGAAGCGCGCCGAGGAGGAGTTGTGCCACAGCGAACAGCAGGCACTGGAAGCGGCCCGCCAGGCAGAGGCGGAGCGCAACCGGCTCAACGCAGTACTGGAGGCGACACCGGTTGCAATCGTCGTTGCCGATGCGACAGGGGGATTGGTCAACGCCAACGCAGCGAACCGCTTGCTATGGGGCCACCATCCGTGGTCACACAGCGCGGGAGAGTACCGCGAATGGAAAGGGTGGTGGGCCGACGGGTCGGAACGGCAGGGCCGCCGGCTCGCGGCGGACGAATGGACCATGTCGCGCGTGCTGCGCGGCGAGGAAGCGCCACGCGACCTGATCGAAATCGAGACCTTCGACATGCCGCCCGTGCGGCGGATCATCATCAACAGCGGCGCGCCGATACGCGATCACGACGGCAGGCTGGCGGGCGGCGTGGTCGCGCAAATGGATGTGACCGACAGGATTGCCGCCGAGGCATCGCTCAGGGAAACCGCGGCACGCCTGCGGTTCACCCTGGAATCCGCCGGCCTCGGCGACTGGGACGTCGACCTTGCGACAGGCGAGGTGTACCACTCGCTGCTCCACGATCGTTGCTTCGGTTATACGGAACCGGTGCCCGACTGGAGTGTCGAGAAATTCCTGCAGCATGTGCATCCGGAAGACCGGCACAGGGTCCAGGCGGTGATCGAGGATGGCGCCGGCAGGCTCAAGGACTGGCATTATGAGTGCCGGGTGATCTGGCCCGACGGGACGCTGCACTGGATTGCCGTGCATGGCAGCGTACGCATCGCTGACGGCAAGGCTGCCCGAATGCAGGGCATCGTCAGCGACATTACCAGCCGCAAGCAGACCGAGGAAAAACTGCGGCACGCTTCCCTGCATGACCCGCTGACCGGCTTGCCAAACCGGACGATGCTGTTCGAGTATGCGACCCACATGCTCTCGTACAACAAGCGCACCAACCAGCATGCGGCGGTGCTGTTTCTCGACCTCGACCGCTTCAAGCCGATCAACGACACGCACGGCCATGAAGCAGGCGACGCGGTGCTGCGGGCGGCGGCGACGCGCCTGTCGCGGGGCTTGCGCGCCGCCGACGTCGTGATCCGCCTCGGGGGCGACGAATTCGTCATCCTGCTGCAGGATATCCGCAATCCGGCCTTCGCCGCCGAGGTCGCGCGTCATGTGATCGACCGGATCAACGAACCCTATCACATCGGCGACCTTGCGCTATCGGTCTCCGCCTCGATCGGCATCAGCATCTTCCCAGAGGACGGAACCGACATCGACACCCTGGTCAGCCATGCCGACATGGCGATGTACCAGGCAAAGCAGTCAGGCCGCAACAATTACCAGTTCTTTTCTCCGGAGTTTGCCGCCGGCACCCGCCAGCAGCTCGCAATCGAACAGCAGCTGAAGGCAGCCCTGCGCGGCGAAACCTTCTACCTCTGCTACCAGCCGGTGGTCGATGTCGCAAGCGGCGAAGTGGTCAGCGTCGAGGCGTTGCTTCGCTGGCGACATGCGGATATCGGGCCGGACCGCTTCGTACCGGTCGCCGAGGCCACCGGCATGATCAACCCCATCGGGCGCTGGCTGCTGGAAGAAGCTGCACGTCAGCACAAGACATGGCTGCACCATGGCCTGCCGGCGATTCCGGTGGCGGTCAACGTATCGGTGGTGGAATTCCGCGACAAGGACTTCGTGGAGCGCTTCAGCAGGGTCACCGGGGAGCATGGCATCAACGCCAATGCGCTGCAGCTGGAGCTGACCGAAACCACGATGATGGACGACATCGACCACGCAGTCGCCGTGTTAACCCATCTCAAGCGCCTCGGCGTGAAGGTCCTGCTTGACGATTTCGGCACCGGTCATTCCAGCCTGGCCTACCTTGCCCGACTGCCGCTGGACAAGATCAAGATCGACAAGTCGTTTGTATCCCGCCTGGAGAACGATGTCGCCAGCCAGGCGGTGACGGATGCGATGATCGCGATCGGCCGAACACTGAACCTGGAAATCGTCGCCGAAGGAATCGAAACAGCCAGGCTGCTCGATTACGTCTCGTCGCACGGGTGCGGGCAGGCACAGGGGTTTTATCTCGGCCGGCCGATGCCGGGCGACGCCTTCGAGGCGTGGTACCGCGAACAGAAGCCGTCGCTGCCCGGCGCGAGGCGCAGTGCCTCTGGTTTTCACTAGTGCACCTGTGAGGCGGCGCCGTTCTGCCGGTACCAGCTCTCGAACGCATCCGGCGCCACCGGCTTGCATACATGGTAGCCCTGCGCCTGGCTGCAGCCATGCAGGCGCAGGTATTGCAGCGCCTCTTCCGACTCGATGCCTTCGGCCACCACTTCCAGTTTCAATGAACGGCCCAGCGCGATCACCGCTTCCGTGATCGCCCGGCTTGCCTTGTCATGCTCGATGCGCTGCACGAAGGACTTGTCGACCTTGATCTTGTTGATCGGCAGGCGCGACAGGTAGTTCAGGCTGGAGTAACCGGTGCCGAAGTCGTCGAGAGCGATCGTCACGCCCAGCCCCCTCAGCTGCGCGAGCACATCGATGGCGCGCTCGAGATTTTCCATCAGCGCCGTCTCGGTGACTTCCACCTGCAACGCGGCGGCGTCGACCGCATATTCGCCGAGCATCAGCGCGAACTGCTCGGCGAAATCCTTGTTGCGCAGCTGAACCGCGGACACGTTCACCGCGATCGGAATAGGCGGCAGCCCCTGTTCGCACCATGCCTTGTGCTGCCGGCACGCCTCGGCGATCACCCACTCGCCGACGCTGTTGATCTGCCCTGTCGCCTCGGCGATCGGGACGAACTGGTCCGGGCCGATGTCGTCGTGCGACCAGCGCAGCAGGGCCTCGACACCGATAAGGCGCGCGCTACGCATGTCGACCACCGGCTGGTAAAACAGCTGGAAGGTATTCTGGTTCAGGGCCGCCTTGAGCTGCTGCTCGATCCGCGTCTGCAGTTGCGAGCGCGCCGCCAGCTCCTTCGAATAGAACTGCACATTGTTGCGGCCCGCCTGCTTGGCCTGGTACATCGCGGCATCCGCATGGTTGATCAGGGTATCGATATCGTCTCCGTCCCGCGGAAAAATGCTGATGCCCACCGATGTCGAGAGCGATAGTTCCAGCCCGCCCACCTTGTATGGCTGGTTCACGCACTCGGCCATGTGGCGCGCAACATCCCCGGCGTTGGCGTCGTCGTCGATTTCCGGCAGCAGGACCAGGAATTCGTCCCCTCCCAGCCGGAAAACCATGTCCTCGGCGCGGATCGCGCAGCTGATGCGCCCGGCCACTTCCTTGAGCACCTCGTCCCCCACCTCGTGGCCATGGTTGTCGTTGATCGGCTTGAAACGGTCGAGGTCGATGAACAGGATGCCGCTGTGCGTTCCTTCTCGGCGCGCGCGGCCGAACACGTGCTTGGCGTAATCGAACAGCAAGGCGCGGTTGGGCAGTCCGGTCAGCGGGTCGTGCAGCGCCGCCTGGCGGATGCGCTCCTCGGCACGCTTGCGTTCGCTGATGTCGAGCACGAACGCAACCAGTTCGTTGTCCTTTCCGGTGGCGGCGCAGGCAAACAGGACCGGGACTCGCGTGCCGTCGGCGCGCAGGTATTCCTTCTCGTATTGACCTGACACGCCCCGCCGCAGCGCTTCGTTCATTGCCCTGCGGTCGTGCCCCAGGTATTCCGGGGGTGTCAGGTCGTCCCAGCGGAGGCGGCGCGCGAGCAGTTCCTCCCGCGTGCGGCCGATGATGCGCAGATAGGCGGAGTTCGCTTCGAGCACCTCTCCGGTCACCGTTCTGGTCACGGTACCGACCGGGTTGGCGTCGAAGATGATCCGCAATTCGCGTTCCCGCTCCTGCAACGCCACTTCCGCAAGTTTTTTCTCGGTCACGTCGAGCGTCGAGCCGATGCAGCGCACCGGCTTGCCCTTCTCGTCGAAAAACACCCTCCCGCGCGCTTCGATCCACCGTTCCCTGGCATCCTCCAGACCGACGGTCCGATAGTCGATATGAAAACGCCCGCCGGCAACGCCGCGCATCGCCGCCTGCAGCGCTGCCGCCGCACGCTGCCGGTCTTCTTCATGGACGCCCTGCAAGAAAACATCGTAGTCCGCCTGCGCATCCGTCGACAGCCCGAAATGCGCTTTCAGCTCGGGACTCCAGTCGGCCCGGCCAGTCGGCGGAGAATAGTCAAACAAGCCGAGCCCGGTAGCGGTAATCGCCAGTTCCAGCCTCTCCTTGTGTTTCTGCAGCTCCGCTTCCGCACGCTTGCGCGCGTCGATGTCCTTGACCACCGCGATGAAATATTGGGGCGCGCCGGCGTTGTCACGGACGAGGGACACGTTCAGGTTGATCCAGACGATCTCGCCGTCCTTGTCCAGGTAACGTTTGTCGAGCGCGTAGGAAGGAATGTCTCCGTTCAGCAAGCGGTACATCAGCCCGAGGTCGGCGTCGAGGTCGTCCGGATGGGTGATGTCTTGAAACGTCAGGGTCGACAGCTCCTCGCTGGTGTAGCCGACGATGTTGCACAGGGTCTGGTTAACCCGCAACCAGCGCCCCATGGGAGAAACATGCGCAATGCCTACCGACGCCTGCTCGAAGGTGGCCCGCAGGTTCTTGCTGGCCTGCTCCAGTTCGGAGGTCCGCTCCGTCACCCGCCGTTCGAGTTCGATAGACAGGGCCCGCAACTGGTCTTCCGTCTGCTGGCGCAGCGTCATGTCGCGGATTGCGGCGACCACCATGCGTTCACCGGCAACGTCGAGCGGATTGAGGCTGATCTCCACCGGAAACTCGCTGCCGTCTGCCCGCAAACCCAGCAAGTCGCTGCGCCCGCTGCCCATGGGACGCGCGGCGGCGCGTCGCGCGAAGCGGTGCCGGTGCGAAATGTGGCGCGCATGGAAACGCTTGGGAATCAGCTTTTCAACCGGCAGGCCGAGCATCTGGTGGCGCTCGTAGCCGAACATGCGTTCCGCATGCGCGTTGGCAAGATCGATCTTGCCATGCGGTCCCATGATGATAGTGGCGTCGGGCGCCGCTTCCAGCAGCGCACCGAAACGCTGTTCGGACATCCGCAGCATTGTGAGGTCACGGACGACGATCGCGGCAAAGATGGGCTGATGATGTGTATCGAAGATCGGGCTGAAAGCAAGCTCGTAACTTTTGCGCAGCAGTTGCTCGTCGCCAAATTCCTCGACCACGCGGAACGACTCTCCCGCCAGCGCCCGCCGGCACAAGCTTCGCGCCTTGTCGCGGTCATGGGTGAGATGCGCCAGCATCTCGTCGAGCCGATCGCCCGATTCCAGCGGCTTTCCGAATACCAGTTCGAATTCCCGGCGGAACGGCGCATTCAGCGCGATGAGGCGCAGTTCGCTGTCGACCGCGGCAATCAGATCGTTACTGTTTTCGAGCAAGGACGTCGCGAACGACAAGGCCGCATCGCCGTAAATCCCCCCATTATCTGGTTCTCGCCCCGGACGTGAATCAGCACTACCTTGCTTCATCGAAATAGCCTTTGAGAAGTTACGGTTAAACGCTTGGCGATACCGTGAGACTCTTTTCGGCCCGGCGTGGTTCTCGCAGGATAAAAATAGTATTTCCGTCAGGCAGCTATATCGGGGGGAGGAACGCTCCCGTATTCTTAGGCGTCCCGGTGAGTCTGGATTTCGAATGCCGCGTGGCCCGGTGCCTGCTGCTAACGCTGCTCGACCGGTACCGTCTTGACGCGTGCACCCCACACGCCCTTGCCAGTCGCGCGGCTGCCGTCGAACACCAGCCAGCTCTGCGCGCCGTAATGCGGCAATGGACGCATCAGCGCCCTGAGCGCGTCGGCACTGGCGGCCGAAATCACCGCAACCGGCATCCCCTGCCGTTCGACGGTCCACACCTGGGCGCTGCCTTTGCCGGCGATGTTAGCGGGCCGCGGCGCGAGTCCGGCGCGCGCCAGCGCGGCATCGACATCGGCATGCAGCCCGACCAGCATCACAGGCGCCGCGGCCGAGAGCGCGGCATCGAGCGGAACGTTGCGCGGCGGCGCTTCGAACAGGCGCTGCGCGAGCGCGGCGCCGGCCTCCCTTACCTCCGGCGAATCCGATGCAAACGCTACCTGCGCAGCGCTGGCGATGTACCACTGGCGCAGGATGGGGGGCAACTGGTCGCGCTCCAGCACGCGCCACACACGCAGTTCCGGATCGAGCCGCACGCCTGTCGGCGGCTCGGCGTCGATGCGCAGCGTCTCCTGCGCGCGCGCAAGGTCCACCCAGCGCGTTTCGGTCCGGCCCGGATACACCAGCTCGATCGGCAGGTGCAATGCATACGGCGGCGCCGCCTGCTCCAGTTCCAGCAGCAGGCGCGGCGCACCCGCATCGCGCGCCACACGCGCTGACTTCAGCACCGGCGCCGGCCCGCCGGCGCGCCCCAGCCATTGCGAGAAGAAGCCCTTCAACGGCCGTCCCGACGCCTGCTCGAACGCCTCGCGCAAGTCGTCCCAGCCGGCGCGCCGGAAGCGATTGCTGTCCCAGAACGCGCGGATGCCCTGGCGGAAGGATTGTTCGCCGATGAGGTCGCGCAGCATGAAGAACAGCATCGCGGACTTGCCGTAGCCAACCGCTGCCGCGGCACCGTGGGTGCGCGAGCGGAATGCGGCGAGCGGCGCATGTTCTCCTGCCGGCACGGCGGCAAAGTCGCGCAGCCAGCCCAGCCGCATCTCGCGCGCCGCATCCGCCGACTCCTGCTCCTTGTACGCGTAATCCGCCATGAAGGTGGTCAGCCCTTCGCTCCAGTTTCCGCTTGCATAATCCACATAGACGCCATTGCCCCACCAGTTGTGCAGCACCTCATGCCCGAGCGAGGTGGCGCGGATGAACGGCAGCCGGATCACGTCGGCGCCGAGGTAGGTCAGCGTCGGCATCCCGAAGCCGGTCGGCAAGGGGCTGGCCACCACCGAGAAGCCGGCGAACGGATAAGCGCCGATCTGCCCGGAATACAGTTCGATATAGCGGCGTGTGTCGTCGAGATACGCATCGGCAAGCTCCGGCGTGGCATCCAGTTCGGGCGTGAAGTAGGTGCGCAGGCGCAGCGGCTGTGCCCCTGCCCGCGGCACCGTCCGTTCGCGCACAACCCAGGGGCCGGCCATCAGGTCGATGCCGTCTGCCGGCTGGTCGAATTCGAAGCTTGCGCGGTATCTGTCGCCGCCCCCCGCAGGAAGCTGCTCAGCCGCCAGCCGCCCCGGCGCGACGGCGCGCTGGCTTGCCGGCACCGTGACATCCAGCTTGTAGGCGAACAGTGGCGCGGGCTGCGGATACCAGGCGCCGCCCGCGGGAAGGAAACTGCCTTCCGGCGACGCCATCGGCGGCATCGCACGCAGCACGCCGCGATGATCGAGGCCACGGTCCAGCGCCGGCAAGGTTCCCTGATACTCGAGGCGCAGCGTGGCCGCGCCGGCCGGCACGGTCACCCGCCACTCGCGTATCGCGCCATCGCGCCCGGCGGGTGTCACCTTCACGCTCTTCCCGCCGGCCGACGCCGCCGATACCGACAGGGACTCGTGCAGCGCAAAGCGGAAATCCGATTCCGCCGGCACCAGTTCCGCGCGGGCGCGCAGGCTGCGCGTCGCCGGATCGAGCTCGACCTGCAGGTCGAGGCGCGGCGCGCCGGCCGCGGCGGCCAGCGTACTGGCCAGTGCGAGCAGCGCCGCCAGCGCCAGCCGTGCAACACGAAGGCCGGGCACTGCCCTCATGACTTCACCGGAAACTTGATCACCATGTCCAGGCTCTCGTCGCCGCGCTTGATCCGTACCGGCAGCCAGCTGCCCGGCGGCTGGTTGCGCACTGCCTTCACCACCTGCGCCGATTTCAGCGCGGCGACACCGCCGATTTCCAGCAGCCGGTCGCCGGCCTTCAGCCCGGTCCGTTCCGCCAGGCTGCCCGCCGTCACTTCGGTAAGGCGCACACCGCCGTCGTTTTCCTCGAGCCGCACGCCCAGCCGCGGCGGTTCCGGCTTTTCCGCCACTTGCAGCGGCAAGCCGAAGACCGCGTTTGCCATGCCGGGGCGCAGCTCCTTGCATTCGGTGTCGGCCGGCATCGCCACCAGGATGCCGCTGTCCTTTACGCCCAGGTCACGCAGCTGGTGCGGCACGCCGTAGCCGTATTGTGCATGCGCGGCGCCCAGGATGGCGACGGCGAGCGGCTTGTCCGCGCCCTGCGCTGCGCGCAGCGGTTTTGCCAGCGCCTCGGCCATCGCACGGTCCCAGGTGGTTTGGGATTCGACGAAATGACGAAACCCGGCGTCGGACTTGGCCGGCTTGCCGCCTTTCGGCCCGTGCGCGCCTGCGTGCATGCGGTACACGTCGAACAGGTAGTCGCGGTAGGCTTCCGGCGGCGCCGCCGGCCGGCCGACGCCCTCGCGCTGCGCCTCCGGCACCTGGTCCCAGCCTTTTTCGCGCACCGCCTTGTTCAGCGCGTTATCGACATTGAGCGCGATCATCGGAATGCGGTTGATGCGGGCGAACTGGAACAGCGGGATATACAGATCCGGCGGCGTGTTCCAGACCTTTTCCCATTCGGCCTGCTCGAGAAACTGCTTGAGCGTCAGTTCGCCGGCCACCCAGCGGTCCAGTACCGGCTGCACCCGGCGCGGAAACATCTCGAAGCCGATCACCATGTTCGGCCGCACCACATGCAAGGAAGCGAGGGTGTGCACCTGCCAGCGGTGATGGTCGTCCTCGTCATGGAATTCACCAAGCAGGACAACGTCGCGCCGGGCCATGTCCGCGATCAGCGTCGAAGCAGGCACCGCCGCGGGCGAGCGCTGTTCGAGCGAGGACCAGGCGCCCGCCGCCAGGCAGGATGCGGCGTGCGCGGACTGCGCTGCCAACGCGAGGAGGCCGGCGAGCGCGGCGGCGGAGAAGGTGGAGGTCTTCATGTTCAGGATGGGCATAGGGAATTTCCGGTATTCATGGCTGCCGTGTTCAGACACCGAAGTAGTGTAAACGTCCACAAGAAAACCGGCCGGTTCCGCACCCGGCAAGGTGAACGCTTCTTCACCTGCATCAACGAAAGAGGATCAGCGCCAGGGCCGGACGGCCCAGCGGGGAGGGAAACAAAGCGGGAAAGGGCCGCAAGCAGGCGTAACGCCTGCGGACTTGGCGACCGGGCAAGAGCAGGAGGAAGCAGCGACCGGCGCCGCCGGAGCCGGCCAGCCGGCAGCGGGCCGACCTTACGCCGCCATCCTGTGCGGCGCGTATTGCGCAACGATCGTGTCGATCGCCTGCTCCGCCTCGGCAATCGCCCGGGCGGCCAATTCGCGCAGCCGCTGGCAGTCCGACTTGCTCAACGATTGCCGGCGCAGGGACTGTTCCGCCACTTCGAGCATGTCACGCCGCATCAGGCGCAGCACGGAACGGTGTTTCTCTGCCTCGCCCAGGATCTGCTCATACTGCCCGGAGGGAGTACGGCCGGCTGCGGCGCGGGCCAGCTGGCTCGCCACGTAGGCGAAGGATTGGACGGTCAGATCGGCTGCGAATTCGGTTTGCATTTTCATAATGGTCCTGGAGCAACTGGGGAATACAAGGCGTATAACGTTGCATCCAGGGATTTCGCCGACCTGCTGACAATTGCTTACAAATTTATTTCATCAAAATGGCATCGTTCAGCCCGCCACTCGCGCCTTCTTCCGTTCGAACATCCGCACATCGGCCACCTTCATCAAGGTGTCGACGTCAAGCCCGTCTGACGGGTATTGCGCCCAGCCGATCGATGCATCCACCCTGCCGTAGACATCCCGCCGCAACTCGACCGGTGCGCGGATCACGTCCAGCAGCTTCGCGCGCACCGCCTCGACATCCTCGACCGAGTTCATGCCGTGCAGGTAGACCACGAATTCATCACCGCCGAAGCGCGCCACCTCGTCGTCGGAGCGCAGCGCCCCCTTCAGTCTCGCAGCCACCGTCATCAGCACCCGGTCGCCCGCGTCATGGCCGTGCTCGTCGTTGACCTGCTTGAAATAATCGAGGTCGACAAACAGCAGCGCGAAGCGCAGCGGCAGGAATTCGGTCGCGGTGCGGCGCCGGAACTCGATCTGCGCGATCAGCGATTCCCGGTTCAGTACACCGGTCAGCTTGTCGGTACGCAGGTTGCGCTCCATTTCCTGCAGGCTTTTCGCGAGCAGGCCGATTTCGTCGGTGCGGCGGATATCGAGCGGTTCCAGCGGCCGCCCGAGGCCGATACTCTCCGCTGCCAGCGTCAGCTTGCGGATATCACGCAACACCCAGTGCAATAAGGTCCAGCCGATCGCCAGCAAGAGCAATACCGCGAGGAAGCCGACCGCCAGGCTTTGGTAAAACACGGTCGATACGCTGCCGATGAAATCCGAGCGCGGAATCGCAACGATGGTGACCCATTCCAGCCCGGCGGGATCGCGCAACAGCGTCGCGCCGACCTGAACCACGCCGAGTTCGCTCTCGAACTCGCGCGAGACCGGGGTCTCCAGGCTATCGCCGTTCTTCTGCCATGCCATTACCTGATGGTAGGCTTGCCGCAGCAGCAGCGAGCTGCTTTGCGTCGCCGGCAGGCGGACCAGCGCATTGTTCTCGACCCGGTACGGCAATTCGCTGGTCGAGGTGGCGATGATGTCGCCCGAGCGCTCGACAATGAATGCGATACCGTTGCGGCTTACCGACAGCGACTTGAAGAAGTCGGTCAACTGGCTCAGCGACAGGTCGGTGGCGGCAACCCCGATCAGGTTCAGGTCGGGTCCGTATGCCGGCTTGGACAGCGTGAATGTCGGCTCGCGGGTGGTGAAATCGGTATAGACGGCGGACCAGCTCTCGCGCCCGTTGAGCACCGCGGTCTTGTACCACGGACGGGTACGCGGGTCGTAATCGTCGGTCCGCAGGAGCCCGAGACGCTTGCCGGGCGCGGCCACGCTGAACACCTGCCGTTCGCTGCTTTGCGGTTGGCGCAGCCGCAGTTCGATCCGGTCCAGGTTTCGATTGATGCCGACGAAGCTGCCGTCGGTACCGCCGAAATAGACATAGTTATTGACGGCCGGGAAGAGGCCGGTGGCGATCCACAGCTGATGCTCGAGCGCCTCCGGATCGGTGACGAGACCGATCGGGCTCGTCGTCCGGTCGGCCGGGGAATAGACCGCGTTCGGGACCACTGTGTTGAGCGCCGTGCGCGCGCCGGCCAGATGGCTTTCAGTCTGGTGGGTCACGCGGTCGACCATGTTCAGCAGGACCGTCTGCGAAAACTCGCGCCCGGCATTGTCGCCTGAGCGAAACGACGCCCAATAGATGACGCCCGCCAGTGCCAGGACCAGCAGGACAAACGGCACGACGAGTACGCGTTGCAATGACGTCATGTGGGGCATAGCGAGCCGGATTGAGGAAACGTAAGGAAGAATGATATCGGAATTTCCGTGCGGCAACAGACACTTCCTTCGCGTTCGGTTAGGCGATTCACTCTAAGAGAAAGCAAGGTGACAACTTATGAAAAGTTGCCTTGTATCAATGTTGCCAGAGCTTATTCACGCTATACTCATTACGCTTGTGTAAGTACCTTAACGGGTATTACCCGCGCCGCTGGCGCGGGTTCTTTTTTTCGTGACTGCACGAGCGGACCGAAAACATCGAGGGTTGGAATGAGACTACGATTGGCGGCGATTGAAGCGACCTGCCGCGACGAGCTGGCATGGGGGAACGAGGCGCCAAGCAAGAATCTGCTTGAGCTCGCCAGATCAGCCGGACTCGCCAGCAAGACCCTCCCCGCCCTTCGGGCGGAAGCGCGCAGCAAACTCGAAGCAATCCTCGCCACGCCGTTTGCCTGAAAGGCAATCCTGCGTGAAGCCGCATGGGAACTGTCCCGGCGCATCCTTTTTCTTCTTGCGCCGGCTGCGAAAGCCTGACGTTGCAGGTGCGCGCCACCGGCAATTTTTTGCACGAATGCCTGCGCTACAGCGATCCTCCCGGCTGCTTTTCCTATCCTGGATCAAGGAATTCCCAGCAGAACCTCAATAGCATGGGGTTTTCATCACATGCGCGCCGTCGTCCGCACCATGCAAACCGCAACGCACCGCTCGATCGCCATGCCGCGCAAGACGTATGCGACGCAGCGCATGCATGCCGCCTACCGGCGCATGAACTATGCCCTGAGTGACGAAGAATGGCGGCGCGCGCTGCTATGGGCGTCGGCGTGGGGGCGACGCAGCCGGCGGCATTAAAGGTCGGCGCGAACGTTACCTCGTAAGTTCCGAGCCGGCGAACGTTGACGGATGTTTCCGTCATTGCCCTTGCTCCCGCCCAAGGGTGGTCCGCAGCACGGTGAGAGTCTGTCGCCAGCGTGACGAGTAATATTCAGCCCACAATGAAGTCGCGGCGGATCGTGTTCGAGGTCAGCCACACAAGGGTGTCCGGACTGCCACTGCAAATGAGAACCCGCCCTGGGCGATACGCCTGCGGGGGGCAATAATGAAAAAAGCCTGCGCGTACGCAGGCTTTTGTATGTCTGGTGGACGGTACTGGGATTGAACCAGTGACCCCTGCCGTGTGAAGGCAGTGCTCTACCCCTGAGCTAACCGTCCGAGAAGGTGCGCCAGCGCGGGTTTACAGCCGATCCGACCTCCCCTTTTTTGACGCTGTGACCCACTCCTGACCCAATGGAGTGGAATATGGCTTCGATTCGTTGTCGCAATGGAAAGTGGCAGGCGCGCGTGCGGCGTCGCGGCCATCCGGACGCCGAGAAAACCTTTAGTAGCCGCAAGGATGCGGAAAAGTGGACACGACAGATCGAATCTGAGATGGACCGCGGCTGTTTCATTGACCGTACCGAAGCCGAGCGCGCCCTCTTCGGCGAAGTCCTTCAGCGCTATCTCCAAGAAGTGGTGCCGGGCAAGCGGGGACGCGAAACTGAATCCGTTCGCATTCGGGCGCTGATGCTGTCAGACCTCGCCAACCGCAGCATGGCAAATCTAAATAGCAAAATTATCGCTACATGGCGGGACGAGCGGCTCAAGCAGGTTTCTGGCTCTACAGTCAATCGAGAACTCAATATCATCTCGGCAGTCATCAACACCGCAATCAAGGAATGGGGCATCGCTCTCCCAAACAATCCCGTTACCCTCATCAAACGCCCAAGATCAGGACCACCGCGCAACAGACGAATTGATCCGGCCGAGGAAGAACGGCTGCTGCAAGCGCTGGAGGTTGCTCCGCGCACGGCTGACGGTCGGTTCTGCGGCCCGCAGAATGCCTGGATGAAGCCCTTAGTGCAGTTTGCACTTGAGACCGCGATGCGACGCGGGGAAATGCTCGGCTTAGGGTGGGAGGATGTCGACCTGCAGCGTCGGGTTGCGCATCTAAAGCAAACAAAAAATGGTGACGCGCGTACCGTCCCATTGTCTACCGAAGCGGTCAAGGTACTCGATGGACTGCCCAGGTCGCTTAGTGGGCGGGTTTTCCCGATTACGTCAGACGCTGTAAAGAAAGCATTTTCCCGAGCATGTTGCCGCGCTAAGCTCACAAGAGTTGTTTTCCACACGCTAAGACATGAAGCCACTTCCCGCCTCTCAGAGAAATTGCCAAACGTAATTGAACTGGCTGCGATAACGGGGCATAAGGATTTACGAATGCTGCAACGCTATTATCACCCGAGACCCGAAGCACTCGCACTTAAACTTGTATAACAGGCGTTTAGGCACTTCACGTACTCGAAGACGTTTGCGTCTCGCCACGGTGAACGACGGCTTGAGGCAAAGGCATCCCACTACTAGATGTAACTTTCTGTATAGGATGCGAGCGCAGATAGTAAGCCCCCAGAATCTGCGCAGCGGCGATTAAGGGTTTTTCAAGAAGGAGGTGCAAATTTGCCTTGAAAATTACCAAGCGGTAACATCTCTTCTCTTAGCGCATTTACCTTTTTCGTCAATGTACTTTAAGTATTTCAATTTTTTGCGATACCTTGGCATTTAGGCTGGAAGACTTTCGATGCGAATCACTGACATTTCTATTCCGGAACGTGGATGTACAGCAGTTACCGGCGATGATCTTGGAATAACTTCAGCGTTACACATGCCTCGCTTAGGTAAGGTCGTGGTCTTAGCAGGTGCTAATGGCGCGGGGAAGACACGACTGCTTAAGATTATCAGCGGCTTTTGCAATTACTTACGCAAAATTGGCTCAACGGACCGAATTCGAGAACGGCTTAAGACCGTAGAAAGAAACATCGAAAACTGGGAAGCGTCGATATTGGAGTACCAAAAGGGATTAAAAAATGCTCCCAATAATGACGCCATGCTCTCGGCAATGGAAAGCGTTCAAGAGAGTGTAGACAAAGCGCGAGCCGAAATTGTCGCCTTAAATTCGCAAATTCTCCATTGGCAATGGATTACAACCGCCCCGCCAGCGATAGGTGCGCCGCCTGTATTCTTTGTACCGGCTGCGCCAATTCTACAAGATGCTGAAACGTTCACTCCTCGGGCATTAACTAATAACGCTGACCTGTGCCGGAAAGTTGGCGCAGGCGATACCAGTGTAACAGTTCCCAGCTATTTGCGCGTTGTCTTGCGCGCCGCACGAAACTCTAAGCTCGCTCTTTTGGAAGGAGTAGGGATGGAGGAAGACAAAGCCGCCGTCCAGGCCGGCGCTGCGTTAGAGGAATTGGTGGGATCGCTCCTCGGAGAGCACGCGAAACTTACAATTGATCGCGACGATCATGTTGCCATCTTTGGACGACAAGATTTTTCTAACGCCTTAAGTGATGGACAAAAAGTTCTCCTAAAGCTTGCGGTTCAGTTACACGCGCAGAAAACAGATCTCGCCAACGCCCTGGTATTTTTGGACGAACCAGAAAATCATTTGCATCCTGCGGTATTAAACCAAGTTATCGATGTCTTGCTGACCGAAGTCACTACTGGACAAGTATGGATTTCTACGCACTCGGTACCACTTATCGCGAAGCTATCCTCTCTTGATCCAGCATGTATTTGGTATATGAAAGACGGTACCGTCTCGCATGCAGGCAGAAAACCCGAAATAGTCTTAACTGGCCTGATCGGGAACGAAGGGGAAATTGCCACACTACGCGACTTTACCGACCTCCCTGCCAAGCTGGCAGCAAATCGCTACGCAGCTCAATGCTTATTAGACCCAACGACAGTAGCACCAACGACTAGGGATAAGCAGCAAACGCAAATGGTTGGAGCTCTTGACGACACTGCAACGGGTGCGAAGATTCGTGTCCTTGATTATGGAGCGGGGCAAGGAAGGCTGCTTGCTGCCCTACGAGAGGCAGGCAGGCTCGATCTCGTTGACTACATTGCCTTCGATATTGAAGGCAACAGTAACGCTGCATGCAAAAGGGAAATCGAAGCGGTGTACGGCCCTGATGAGGTCAAGAACCGATTCTTTACGAGCATTTCCGACGTCATTACCCGGTGGGGTTCAGTTGACATAGCAATCATGTGCAACGTTCTCCATGAAATTCATCCAGAAGACTGGATTCAAGAACTTGGTCCAGACTCCAGATTGATGGAACTGATCAAGAATGACGGTTTTTTGTTGATTGTTGAAGATCAGCGAATCCCCGTTGGGGAGAACGCTCACGATTTTGGGTTTATCGTTTTTGACACACTGCAATTTCAAAAGCTCTTTAGTTTCTCTGGCGATGCCGGCGAAGACTTATACAAGAAATACGACGCAGACGAGGGCATTGATGGAAAATCCGGTCGGATTCTAGCTCACAGATTTTCCAAACGTCTCGCACTACGTTTTACAAGGGCAAGCCAACAAGACGCAATGGTTGATCTCTATAAGACCGCGGCGGGGCATGAGCACGAACTTCGGCGACGAGCGAAGCAGAAAAAACC
>Ga0196971_1000211_pt1 | contig 56521 bp, 77 predicted proteins | sample S1v_1013CmetaG_FD_148660 | JGI IMG/M metagenome (GOLD analysis project Ga0196971, IMG submission 148660) | Soil microbial communities from Anza Borrego desert, Southern California, United States - S1+v_10-13C | ecosystem: Environmental > Terrestrial > Soil > Desert | place: USA: California... | reverse complement strand
TGCTCTGCCCGGCCAGCGTGAAGCTGCAATGGGCCGCGAAGGCGCGGCAGTGGCTGCCCGGCAGAACCGTGCGCGTGCTCGAGGGCAGAAGCACCGGCGGCGAGCTCTTCGATCCGTACGCCGCCGCCGACCTGCTCGTGCTGAATTGGGACATCGTCTACGCACACGCCGAGGCGATCGCGTCGCGCGTCAAGCTGCGCGCGATCGTCGCTGACGAGATTCACAACATCGGCAACCCGAAGACGCTGCGCACGCGGTACGCGCTGGCGCTCGCGAGCGGCGTGCTCGAGCCGAAGAAGAAGGGCGAGGGCGAGGTTGCCCGAACGATCGGCGAGCCCGTCGAGCTCAGGCTCGGCCTCAGCGGCACCGTGCTCGTGAACCGCGTCGCCGACCTCGCGACGCAGCTCGAGTTTCTCGGTCGGATCGACGATTTCGGCGGCCGCTCGGAATTCAAGGGCCGGTACGCGTACGTCGCGAAGGCCGAGGGCAACAAGCGCCTGCTCGAGCTGAACGCGCTACTGCGCGAGCGGTGCTACGTGCGGCGTCTGAAGGCCGACGCGATGCCGCAGCTGCCGGCGAAGGTGCGCGAGCCGTTCAGCGTCGAGATCGACAACCGCGACGAGTACGACCGCGCCGAGGCCGACGTCGCGAGATGGTGCGGCGAGCAGGCGGCCGCCGACCGCGCCTTCCTGCTCGAGATCGCGGGCCTGCCGGCAGACGAGCAGGAGCAGCGCAAGCGCGAGCGCGCGATGAGCGCCGAGATGAGAGCGCGCGCCGCTGAGCAGCTCGTCAGGTTCAACGCGCTGAAGAAGCTCGCGGCGCGGGGAAAGCTGGCGCAGGCGAAGGCGTGGATTCGCGATTTCGTCGCGGCCGAGAAGCTCGTCGTCTTCGCGTGGCATCAGGAGATCGTGACGGCGATCGCGTCGACGTTCGACAACGCGCCGCTGATCTACGGCGACGTCAGCCTGAAAGACCGCGTCGCTGCCGTCGAGCGCTTCAACCGCGACGAGAGCGCGCGCATCCTCGTCGCGAACATCAAGAGCGGCGGCACTGGCGTTGACGGCCTGCAGGGCGCGGCGAGCAACAGCCTCTTCCTCGAGCTCGCGTGGAACCCGGCGACGCACGATCAGGCGGAAGACCGTCTGCACCGGATCGGACAGGCCGACAGCGTGACCGCGTGGTACATGCTCGCGAGCGGCACGATCGACGAAGAGCTCGTCGAGCTGATCGAGAGCAAGCGCGCGATCAGCGCGGCGACACTGGACGGCCGCGAGGTGACGGCGAACGTCAGCATCCTGAACGCGCTCGCCGACCGGCTCGTCGCAAAGTATGGGCTTGCGGGCGAAAGCTGAGCCCGCGATAGTAGCACCCGAGAGCAGCACCGAACCTTGCACCCCGGAGAGCACCCCAGATGACCGCGCAGGCGACAGAGCTCGAGCTGCGACAGCAGCTCGCGACGAAGTTTTCAAACCTGATCGACAGCCTCGAGCCGATCGCAAAGGCCGGCTACAACGAGCACTTCCGCTACAACTACGTGAAAGAGGAAGACCTCGTCACGCACCTGCGCTCGAAGCTCGCGCAGTACGGCCTCGCGATGATCTGGGAAGCGCGCAGCGAGAGCTATCGACCCGCCGGCAAGAACGGCGAGAGCGGCATCACGACGCTCGAGCTCGGCTGGCGGCTGATCGACCTCGAGACGGGATTCGAGCTGCAGGGCAGCTGGCTCGGTCAGGGGCAGGATGGGCAGGACAAGGGCGTCTACAAGGCGATGACCGGCGGGATCAAATACTTCTACCTGAAGAACCTGCTGATCTCGACCGGCGACGACCCGGAGCGCTCGAGCGGTGGCGGCGGTGGTGGCGGCGGGCAGCAACAGCGCCGGCAGGGCGGCGGCGGGCAGCAGCGCTCGAGCGGCGGCGGACAGAAGCAGCGCAGCCCGGCGCATCAGAAGGCGCTCGACTACCTGAGCCCGCTCGTCAATGCCGGCTTCCCCGACGACCTCGAGCTCGAATTCCGCGGCCGCCGGTGGAAGGCGACGCGCTTCTTCGCCGACGAGACGACCCGGAAGAAGAGCAACAGCTTCGAGGACTACGCGCGCGACGCCGCGAAGGCGCTCTACGACGCTCTGCAGGCTCGACAGGGTCAGGCGGGCGGCGAGAAGGGCCGCCAGAGCTCGCAGGATCGCGCAGGACGCGCGAACGCCGGTCCGGGCGGGCAGCCGCAGCCCCGCGGCCGCGGCGAGCCGCAGGGCCGCGGCGGCGACGAGCGGCCGATCAGCCCGGCGCAGGAGAAGCGGCTCTGGGCCATCGCGACGAAGGCCGGATGGACGCACGACGCGGTCAAGCTGCTTCTGAGCGAGGCGCAGCCGCCGATCGCGCATTCGCGAGACGTGCCGCGGGACCTCTACGACGAGCTCGTGCAGAAGCTCGAGAACCGCGAGCTCGCCGAGCGCTACAACGCCGAAGCGGAAGAGACGCTAGGCGACGACCGAGACTACGACGAAGGGATCGACTGATGAGCCCCAGACCGAAGAAGCACCGGCTGCCGGACGCGTCCGTGCAGGCGATCCTCGACGCCGAGGGCCTAACGCTCGCCGACAAGCGCATCGCGATCGTGAAGCTCGCGAAGCTGAACGCGGCCGCGCTCGCCGACCGCGAGGGCGTCAGCCCGCAGGCCGTACGGCAGGTGATCAGAGGGACCGCGCGCAGTGACCGGCTCGAGCGCGCGGTAGCGAAGGCGATCGGCATTCCGCACGCTCGCCTTTTCGACGAGCCGACGAGAGCACCACAACGGAGAGAGGCATGACGAAGACGACGACGAAGACCGGCACCGCCGGCGTACCCGCTGCGACGGCGGAAGAGCTCGCCGCGCGGCCGCGCAACCGCACGCTCTTCGAGATCGGCGAGGATCTGCTCGCGCTCGAGGATCTGCTCGTCGAGCAGGGCGGCGACGTCACCGACGAGCAGATCGAGACGATCCTCGACGGCTGGCTGCGCGACACGCAGGGCGACCTGAGCGAGAAGGTCGATCGCTACGCGTCGCTGATTCAGGAGCTGCGAGCTCGAGCAGCGGTGCGCGCGAACGAAGCGCAGCGGATCGCCGACCGCGCGCGCGTCGACGAGAACGCCGCGAAGAAGCTGACCGAGCGGCTGCTCGTCTTCATGCAGGCATTCGGCAAGAAGACGATCGAGGGCCTGCGCTACCGCACGAGCGTCGTCGGCAACGGCGGGAAGCAGCCGCTCGAGATCGTCGAGGGCACGGCGGCGACCGACGTCCCGCTGCGCTTCCGCAAGGTCACGATCACGATCTCCGCACCGAACGCGACGCTGCTCGACATCGTCGAGAGCTACGTCGCGCCGGCGTGCGAGGCGTACGCAGTCGAGCAGGAGATCGACAAGGCGCGCGTGCGCGCCGCGCTCGAGGCCGGCGAGGTTCTGCCGTTCGCGAAGCTGAACGACCGCGGCGTGCGGCTCTCGATCAAGTAGGGCAGAAACTGAGACGGCCTGCGGACGCCGAAGCGCCGCAGGCCGTTCAGGAGAGCACGCACCTACCGCCGGAGAGCGGTACTGCGGCTGAGGTGAAAGGATAGGACCGCCAGATCCCCGACGCAAGAGAAGAGAGGCGATGGAGCCTGACAGGTGCTACGCGCTCTGGGAAGCCGTGCTGATCGGTGCCGGCTTCTGGGCGATCACGGCCGCGATCGCGGCCGCAGTAGGCTTCGGCGCGGCGGCGCTTGCCGTCGTACACGAGGCGCGCGATGCTGAGAAGCGGCTCGAGCAGTCGCTGCGCGCGTTCGACGGCGCAGCTGCGCAAGCCGCCGCAGCAACCGAGAGCACTACCCCGAGAGCATGAGCCTTCAAGCGATAACGTGGGCCTTCGAGCAGGAGCTTCCGAGCGGGAAGAAGCTGCTGCTCGTCGCGCTCGCAGACGCAGCGAATCACGATCACGTCTGCTGGCCGAGCCTGCGCCGGCTGCAGAAGATGACCTGCCTCGGCCGGTCGACGATACTCCGCTACCTCGACGAGCTCGAGCGCGACGGCGTCATCGCTCGGCAGCAGCGCTTCCGCGACGGCGGGCAGCAGACGTCGACGAGCTACACGATCACGGCGCTCGAGCAGCTCGAGCTCGTGACCGACGAGGGTCCCAGAGCGGGACCCCCCCGTCCCGCAGCGGGACCCCTACCGTCCCGCGCCGGGACCCCTGCCGTCCCGCAGCGGGACCCCATGAACCGTAAGGGAACCCGAACGGAACCGATCAGCGCATCAGACCGCGCGAGGGCTTTCGAGACGTGGCTCGGCGAGGATGGCCGGGCGGCGCTCGAGCTCTTCACGACGGCCTGCGGCGCGAGCGACACGACGCTCGTCGGGCTGCATGGCCTCTACGGACCGAACGGCACCGACGCGCGAGCGTGGGGCAGCCTGCCGGCTGAAAAGCGACCGCAGGCGATGGCGACCGCGCTGCAGAGGTACGCAGCTGAAGGGCACGACTACAACGGCCGATTCTTCCGGCGATTCGTCGAGACGGCCGCACGCGATGCAACAGGAGAGAGCACGGATGAGCGAACCGGAGAAGGTCGACGTCGCCGAGCTGGCGCGACGCTACAGGGAACGAACAGGACGCGAGGCGGGAGCAGCCCCTTCGACGAGCTCAGCGTCGACACTGGCGGACCTTCCGCCGGCGCTGCAGGAGCAGGCAAAGGCTGAGATCGGGCCGCGCGAGCCGAACACGTGCGACGGCCGCGTAACCTGCCCGCAGTGCGAGCTGCGGAAACGCGAGCGACCGAACACGGTCGGCGCGTACCTGATCGACGGCAAGCTGCACGCGGCGCATCCGTGCGACGAGTGCCAGCGCGAGATCGTCGCCGAGCGTCGCGAGCTCGAGCAGCTCGCGCGCGAGGAAGCCGAGCAGGAACGCCGCGCGCACCTTGCGAATCGACCCGCGCGCATCCTCGAGCTGCTCGAGCTCGCCGGCGTGAACGTCGACGAGTACGGCAGCGCAGCCTTCGAGAGCTTCAGCCTCGAGCACGACCGGCACGCGTACGACGCCGCGGTCGCATTCGTCAACGCGATCAGGTCCGGCGATCGTAACCGCCGGCTCTACCTGAGCAGCCGGCGACCCGGCCAGCGGATCGCGCCGGGCAACGGCAAGACGCACCTCGCAGTATCGATCGTGCGGCAGCTGCTGCTCGACGGCCTCGAGCCCGGTCGCGACGTGCGCTACGTCTACGCGCCGAAGCTGCTGCTCGAGATCCGCGCGACGTTCAGCGACAGCAGCGACGAGAGCGCGCTTGACATCGTGCGCCGCTGCACCGCACCCGACGTGCTCGTGCTCGACGACCTCGGTACAACGCGCTGGACCGAATTCACGATCGAGACGATGGCGACGATCGCCGAAGAGCGCGCCGGTCGCGCGACCGTCGTCACGAGCAACTTCAGGCTCGCCGAGCTGCGCGAGCAGGCGCTGCAGGACAGCGAAGCCGGATGGGCGATCGACCGCGTGCTCTCGAGGCTGGCGAAGAACGCGCAGCTCGTCGAGCTGACTGGCCCGGACCGCCGCTTGCGCCTGCAGTAAGGGCCTTGCGCTGGAAAGTGGAATAGGCGATGGTCGAGAACGCGCAGTACCCGACTACCTGAGAGCCCGGAGAGAGAGAAGATGACGCGCACCTACACCCGCCGCACCGCGGCCGTCCTGCTCGTGCTGGCGCTGAGCGCCTGCGGCGAGGGTGGCCCGACCGAGCCGCCCGTCGAGCCCGTCGACGGCGTGCTCAGCATGTCGATCATCGAAGGGCAGGGCCAGATCGGCTACGTCGAGACGACGCTGCCGGACCCGCTCGGCGTGCAGGTCGTGCAGAATGAGATCACCGGCGCGCTGCGCATGGTCGGCCCGCAGGCGAGCCTGATGGTGAACGAAGACCCGGTCCCCGGCGTCGTCGTGAATTTCGTCGTCGTCGAGGAAGGCTGCGGCCGTCCGTTCGCCGGCTCTGCAGTGACCGACACGATCGGGCGCGCGAAGGATCTCTGGGAGCTCGGCGGCCGCGCGGGAGAGTGCCGCATGGAAGCGCGCGCGGTCGATCCCGAGACAGGTGCGCCGATGGTCTTCGACACGTTCTTCGCGACCGCGCTGCCGGGCGCGCCGGCGACGTTCGATTTCCCGGCGCGCGTCGACGTCGTCGCGGGCACCGATCCGAGCACGCTCGCGAGCCTCGTCACGAACGTACGCGACGAGCACGGCAACGCTCTGGACAGCTTCACCGTCTCGATCGACGCGGGCACGCTCGACGTCGCGACGGAAGACACCGGCCGCATCGTCGTGACGGTCGGCAGTGTGCAGCGGCAGGTGCCGGCGAGCTCGTACCGCGACCTGAGCGCGATCACCTTCGACGTCGCGTATCGCTGCTTCGACGCGGTGCGCGCGTCGGCTGCTGATTCGATCTACGTCACCGGCACCGTTACCGTCGAGTATTGGGCGTCGCCGAGCCCGTCCGCGTTGCCCGATCGCGACATCAAATTCGTGCAGAACCTGACCGCGCTTACGTGGGAAGCGGGCGACACGGCGACGATCCCCTTCGAGTCTCACGAGCTCGAGAGCGGCCGGCAGCTTGTGCCGGACCGACTGAGCTCGGCCGGGCACGTGCTCGAGTGGCTCGAGGCCGAGCAGGCGTACGTCTCGAGCGGCCCGCTCTGCAATGGCTCGTATCGGCAGGGCGACGTCTTCCGGCTCGCCGCTCGGCCGTAACCCCGGCGCGGCGGGCCAAAGCGGGGAGAGAGAGCCCGGCCTCGGCCGGGCTTTTTCTTGCCCCTTGCGGGCGCAAGCGGAAGGGTTTACCTTGTACCTCGAGAGCAGCACGGAACCCCGAACCGGAGAACGGCAAATGACCTACTTCCTGACCCGCAGCAACCGCGTCGACCACACGACGACCGACTACACCGAGGCTCGTGACATCGCGGCGGCGCTCGGCGCGACCGTCGTCACGCGCAACGACCTGAAGACGCTCGAGCAGGCGCAGGAGCTCGCGAAGCAGGCCGACGAGCTCTACGCTCGCGTCATGGCGGCCGAGATCGACTGGACGTACCGCCCGAGCACGCTCGACCTGATCCGCACGGCAGCCGCGACGCCGACGCCGGAAGACGTGCCGGTCCGCTACCTCGCGACGGACACGCAGGGCCGCTCGCCGCGCTTCGACGTCATCGAAGCGCCGCAGGTCGGCGACGAGGTCAGCTACGGCTTCAACGGCGACTACTACCCGGCGGGTCGCATCACGAAGATCAGCGACAGCTACCGCCGGATCGAAGCGCAGGACGCGCAGGGCAAGACGGTCGTCTTCTGGCGTCGCCGGAAGTCTGGCGCGTGGCTCTACGGTCGCACGTGGGGCCTCGTGCGCGGCCGCCGCGACGAGCGGAACCCGAGCTTCTGAACCCCCGAACCGACCGGGCTTGCTTTCGAGCCCGGTCGGTCGCATTTTCGTACCCGAGAGCAGCACCGAACCGGAGAACCTCAGATGCCCAAGACCTCGATTCCGTCCCTGCAGGAGCACGTGCTCGACGCGATCGTCGACCGCGCGCGCGACGCTGGCTTCGCGGCGAGCGACAGCCGCAGCGCCAGCAACATCGGCACGCTCTTCTTTCACGAGATCAAGGCGGGCGCGCGCGGCACGACCGGCGTGCCGGCGATCGCGGCGACGCTGACGCTCAGCTACAACTTCCAGCAGGCAACCGCTGAGCTAAAGCTGCGCACCGCCGACAAGAAGGTGCGCCAAGTGAAAAGCTGGTACGTCAACCTGATGACGCAGACCGACGAGCTCGCGGGCGCGGTCGATACGATCGCGGCTGAGCTTGCTGCGCGCGTCACGAAGCAGCCGTCGCTGCTCTCGCAGGGCGTATGACGACCGCGGCGAGCTACCTCGACAGCAGCACGCGCGAGCTCTTCCTCGCGGTCTTCAAGCGCCAGCCGACCGAGGCTGACGCGCACGAGCTCGCGCAGCACCTGAACGCCGGCTGCTCGAGCATCGGCGCGGTGCGCCGGTACGCCGCGGATCACCGCGAGCAGGACAGGCTGCGATGATCGACGGCACCCCGATCGCGCGACCGACGTACCTCGCGCTCGGCGTCGTCGGCGATCTCGCCGCGCGCGAGCGCGTCGCGCAGCAACTGGCTGCGCACGGTATCGACTACCGCACTGAGCCGACCGACCGCGGCGGGCACCGTCTCGTCGTCGAGGGCTCGGCGATCACTGCAGCGCGCGAGCTCTTCGCGCAGGAGCGAGACGCATGAGCAGCAGCAGCCTCGAGTACCGTCGAGCCTTCCCCGTCGCCTGCAGGCGCTGCGGCGCAGCCATCGGCGAGCAGTGCAAGAGCTCGGTCGGCACCGGGCGTCCGGTCGCGACGCACACGGCCCGGCTGAACGACGCGACGAAGGCGGGCCTCTCGATCGAGCGCGCCGGCTACGAAGCATGGACGCCGCCGGTCGCACCAACCGAGAGCCTGCGGGACCCGCGATGAGCGAGCAGACGCTGCTCTTCGCTGAAGGGCCGATCGCCGGCGAGCGCCGCGACGTACCGCTCGATCTGATCGCGTCGACGGATCACGTCGACCTGCGCGCGTCGCTGCTGCGCAACCTGCAGTCGACCGGGATCATGCTGCAGAACGTCGTGCTGACCGAGCGCGAGGGCGGCTACCGGATCGACGCAGGGAAGCACCGCATTCGCTGCGCGCGCGAGCTCGGCTGGAAGGCCGTGCCGTCGCTCGTGCTGCCGCCGGGCACGAGCGACGACGTCGCGAAGGCGATCGCAATGAGCGAGAACCTGACGCGTGAGAGGAACATCGTCGACGAGCTCGAGGCGGCCGAGCGCCTGCTGAAGGTGCCGGGCATCACGCTGCGCGACATCGGCGAGCAGCTAGGCGTCGACGGCAAGCGCCTGAAGAAGCTGCTGCGCCTGACCGGGCTCGTCGAGGATCTGCGCTTCAGGCTCGCGACCGGCCTGATGGCACCGGGCGTAGCGTTCAAGGCGGCGCGCCTGCCGAAGCGGAAGCAGCAGCAGCTTGCACGCGAGCAGCAGGCGTCGATCACCGCGGCGCACGTGCGCGAGCTCGCGCGCGAACCGGAGCCCGTACCCGAGGGCCTGATCGACATCAGCCAGCGGCCCGGAGCTCGAGCGCGGCAGCTGCTGGCGCTCGCGCGCAACGAGCTCAGCGCGGCCGGACCCGGCTACGACGAATTCGCCGGCGACCTGACGATGATCCTCGAGCAGCTCGTGCTGCTCGACGCCGACATTCCGAGCAGCGGCGACGTCGCCGAAGACCGGATGGTCGTCAGCACCTTTTCACCCGAGGCGCTCTGATGTGGGTTTTCCTGAACGACGCGATGATCTCGATCGTCGCGGACCGCGACGACAGCGAGAAGCTGCTCGTGCGCGCTCGCGTGAAGGGCGATATCGAACGCGCCTTCGCGGGCACGCGCGGGCCGCGCATCCGTGCGCGGAAGACGCCGCAGGCTGACTACCTCTTCCGCGCAACGGTCACGCGCTCGAGGCTCGCGGCCGCGATGCTGCGCGCGGTCGACCGGATCGACTACGACAACTTCAAGGCGAGCGTGCAGGCGCAGGACCGGCACGACGCCTACCTCGACGTCTGGGGCGCGATGCTGCGGCTACAGCATCGTCACGAGAACCCGAGCAGATACAACTTCGATCCGCCGCCGGGCTTCTTCGATCACGACCCGCCGCTGAGCGCGGTCGACGTTTCACTTCTGGATCTGGAGATGGAATGAGCTCGAGGGCGAAGAAGCCGCTGCAGTTTCCCGAGGGCACGCCGACCGTGCGCGAGCTACTCGAGGCGGGCTGGATCGTCGTCAACGGCAACACGCTCGACGCGCGGCTCGCGCTGCGCGGCCTGCAGCCGGCGCGTACGGCGATGCCGAACGACGTCGCACCGTACGAGACATGGGCACCGGCGAAGAGTAACCTGAAGGCGATCCGCGCCTTCGAGCCGCTCGAGCTCGGCCGCGGCGAGCGCCGCTGGCACTTGAGCATTTCGCACCCGACCCGGCTGCCGCTCTGGGATGAGATCCGAGCCGTGCGCGACGCGCTGCTGCCGGCTGACGTCGTGCTCTGCATCCCGCACCCGCCGCGCGCGTGGTGGCTGAGCCTGCACCCGTTCTGCCTTCACCTCTGGCAGGTCAACGACCCGCAGCTCGAGGCGCAGTGGCGCATGGACGGAGAGCGCGCGCAGCAGATGGGCTACGGCGTGCCAACGCCGACGACGCGATGAGCGAGCGGCCAAAGGTGGACGCCAGCGGCTGCAGCGGCGTCGCAGGGATCGCGATCGCGTCGATCGCGGCGGGGCACCTCTGGGGCGAGCCGGTCGGCTGGCTCGTGCTCGGTCTGCTGCTTTTCGTCGACGCGATCCGATGACCTGCACGCTCTGGGGCGCGTTCGCTGCCGGATTCGTCGGCGCGTTGTCGGCAGACCTGATCACCCGGCTGCTCAGGCGGCTGCGCCGGCGATGAAGAAGCGCACGCCGGCGAAGCCGGCACCGCCGCACCCGGATACGACGCTCTGGGAATTCCAGCAGGCGACGCGAGCGTACGCGCAGCTGCTCGAGCAGCCGTACCCGGCGAACAACCTCGACAGCAGGCTCGCGGCGCGGATCAGGATCGACCGCGCGACGCGTGCGCACCTCGAGGCGTGGCAGGCAGAGCTACCGAAGGAACGCGCGCGTCAGGCCGAGCTCGAGGCGCGGCGCGCAGAGGGCAACGCGAACCCGGAGAATCGATGACGAAGGCCGAGCGGATTCACCTCGAGCTCAAGCGCGCGGCGCGCGGCCGCACGTACCGCGTGCGCGTGAAGGGCGTCATTCACGAGATCAAAGACGGATGGGTCCCGAGCACCGTCCTGCAGGAGCTCGGCGGCTGGCGCTACAGCGCGCGGCTGCACGACCTGAAGGCGCAGGGGATCGAGCACGAGAGCGAGCAGTTTGCCGGCGGGCTCTGGCTCTTTCGACTGAAGCAGCCGGCGAAGGTGGAAGCCTGATGCGCGTAGAGCTGATCGTCACGCTGCACACGCACGAAGAGCCGTCGACGAAGGAAGGGCGCGAGCAGCTTGCGGGCGTCGCGCGCGAGCAGCTGCGCGCTCGGCTCGAGCAGCAGCCGTTGCCGGTCGGCGACGCTCGCGACGTCGGCTGGCTGAGCATTCAACCGGAGAGAACATGACGCGAAAGGAATTCGAGGCGCTGAACGATCAGCAGCTTGTCATCGTCACGATCCCGAAGCGACGCAGCGGCGTCTGGGGCGTCGTCGTGACACCGCCGCGGCTCGCCGCGGTCAGACACGCCGGCGCAGGCAGCACCGTGCGCACGTGGCGAGGCACTGAGGGATTCGTCACGCTCTGGGACCCGACGCGCAAGCGTTGGGCTCGCCGCGGCCGCTGGCTGCCGGTCGAAGGCATGCTGCGATTCCCGGTTGCAGCCGACTACCCGCACGTACCGAAGCACTAACCCGAGAGCACGAGAGAGCACGCAATGCAGATCACCGTCAACAGGAAAGCGCTACGCGAGGCGCTGCGGCAGCTTCGCACGCTGATCAAGACACCGGCTCGGCTGACGCTGCCGATGGAGCGCACGCTGCAGGTCACGACGCGCGTACGCGCGACCGCGACCGGCGACAGGGAATACCTCGAGCTGCGCGGCTTCAACCTCGGCAGGTGGTGCGCCGGCATCAGCGTCGAGCTCGACACGGTCAAGACGACGACGCCGGGCCGCGCGCTGATCGGCCTCGCCGAGCTCGAGGCAGCAGTGAAGAGCCAGAGCGACGACGAGCTCGAGCTCGAGCGCGGCGACCTGAAGCTCGGCACGAGCGAGCACCGGCCGTTCCTCGTGCTGCGCAGCTCGACGTCCGCGATCGCGCTCGCCGAGATGACAGCGGGGCAGGACGTCGCCGAGCAGTACGAGAAGTGGACGGCGACGGTACCGGAGAAAGGCGGCATCGATACCCGGATCTCGCGCAACCGCCTCGCGCAGGTCTTCGCCGGGCCGATCTCGTGCGCGAGCGATGAGATCAGCCGGCCGATCCTGAACGGCGTCTGCCTGAAGCGCACCGGCGTCGGGCTCGCGGCGATCTGCGGCACGAATGGGCACCGGCTCTATCTCGTCGAGACGGCCGACCTGAGCGTACCCGAGCAGCAGGAGCTCATTGTACCGCCGGACCTGATCAAGGCGGCGCTCTCCATCTGGCGCGAGCCGGGCACGCCGCTGCGCTTCTACGCGAGCCCGAGCGATAGGGAGCCGCTGCCGCGTACGAAGGTGCCGCCGAAGGAAGGGCAGCCCGGCGAGGCGCAGCCGCCGCAGATCGAGCGCGAGGTGCTGACGCGCGCGCGGCCGCGGATCAGGATCGACGGACCGGGCGCGTCGATCTCGTGCGACGCGATCGAGGGACCGTACCCGGCATACGAGCAGGTGCTGCCGAAGAACCTGCCGAGCAGTGAAGCGTCGGTCGTCTACTTCGATAAGCAGGCAGCGCTCGAGCGGCTGCGCCAGATCGCGCCGGCGGCGAACGACAACACGTACCGGACAGCGGTCAGGATTGAAGAGAAGCGCATCGTGCTCGCGTGCTCGAGCTTCGAGGCTGCGGCGACGTCGTCGATCGAGTGCGAGCGCGAGGGCAACCCGATCGTCTTCGGCCTGAACCTGACGTACATCAGCGCGCTGCTGCGGCTGCTGCCGACGCCGCGCGTGCGACTGCAGGCGACGACACCGGAGCGCGCGATTCGCCTCGAGCCGCAGATCACTGAGACGGACGCGCCGCAGGATCTGCACTACGCGCTCGTCATGCCCCTGCGCCTGCTCGACGACGGTCCGGGGCACGACGCCGAGGTCTACGCGCTCGCGAGCTCTACACCGATCGCACCGCTCGAGCCGATCGCGGCCGGGCCGAGTGCCGACGCTTCCTTCGGCGGCTGAGAGGAAAACATGGACCCGAGACAGAGAATGATCGCGGCGCTCGACAACCCGCGCGCGAACGCCGAGCAGATCGCCGCCGCGATCCTCGAGGCGGTCGAATTCCGAGCGAAGACGATCACGCTGCAGGTGCTCGACGAGCAGCGCCGCGCGGCCGAGCCGCCGCCGGTGCCGCTCAAGCGCGACGATCGGCAGCTCGAGCTCGTCGACGACCTGCCGCCGAACGCGACCGCCGAGCAGATCCGCGCGCGCATCCTGAACGCGCGGACGCGGCAGGAGTGCGAGCTTCTGCTGAACGCGCTCGAGCCGGCCCTGACGCTGCAGGCGCTGCGCAGCCTCGAGGGTCACGTGCGCGAGCACTGCATCCTCGAGCTCATGCCGGACGCGCTGCGGCCGGGCGTCGTGGCGATCGCGCAGGAACGCTCGCGGCAGCTGACCGAGGAAGGCTGGACGCCTGAGCACGACGACCTGCACGAGAACGGCGAGCTCGCCGCGGCCGCGGCCGCGTACGTGGCTTTCGCGCGCGAGCAGGAGCGCGTCGGCGGACGTCTGGGCCTCGAGGACACGACCCGACTGCAGGGCATGGTCGCCGAGCTCTGGCCGAGCGCGTGGGGCCTCGATTGGTGGAAGCCGAGCGACGACCCGCTCAGGAACCTGCAGAAGGCCGGCGCGATGGTCGCGGCCGAGATCGACCGGATCGAGCGCCGGCGGAAGCACCTGCAGGAGCACGGCCTCGAGGAAGGCGACAACCCGGCCGTGAAGCGCGCGATGGTGAAGCTGCACGAGGCGCAGGCGCGCGATCGCGGCCGCACGTTCCCGGCGCAGGCGCAGGGCGACGGCGACCCCGGCAACCCGCCGGCGCTCGACGAGCGGACCGACCCGCTGATCGACGTCGACTGATGAAGCCGACGCGACCGGCGCTCAGGTATCACGGCGGGAAGTTTCGCGCGGCTGACTGGATCGCCGCGCACTTCCCGCCGCACCGGATCTACGTCGAGCCGTACGGCGGCGCGGCGTCCGTTCTGCTGCAGAAGCCGCGCAGCTTCGCCGAGGTCTACAACGACGTCGACGAAGAGATCGTCGCCTTCTTCCGCGTGCTGCGCGATCCGACGACAGCGGCGCAGCTGCGCGAGCTGCTCGAGCTGACGCCGTTCGCGCGGCGCGAGCTCGAGCTCGCATTCGAGCCGAGCCCGGACCCGGTCGAACAGGCGCGCAGGACGCTCGTCAAGGCGTACATGGGATTCGGCTCAGACGCGGTGCACCGGCCCGGCCCGCGTGGCATGCGGCTGGCCGTCTCGACGAATCGCGAGAAGCACGCGGGCACGACCGGCTTCCGCCTGAACCGGAATCAGAACGGCGCGCACCCGGCGCGCGACTGGTCGAAGTGGCCTGAGCAGGTGCCGGCTTTCGTGGCTCGCCTTCGCGGCGTCGCGATCGAGTGCAGGCCGGCGCTCGACGTCATCAGGCTCTTCGACAAGCCCGACACGCTCTTCTACCTCGATCCGCCGTACGTGCATTCGACGCGCACCTCAGCGGACCGCAACGGCTACCGTCACGAGATGAGCGACGACGATCACCGCGAGCTCGCGGCGTGGGCTCGATCGACAGAGGCGGCGGTCGTCATCTCAGGCTACGCGAGCGAGCTCTACGACGAAGAGCTCTACCCCGACTGGAAGCGCGTCACGAGGAAGGCGTACGCAGACGCGCGCCGGCAGTCGTCGGACAGCGTCGCGGGGCCGTGGCGTACCGAGGTGCTCTGGATCAGCCCGACCGCGGCCGCGCGCGGCGGTACGCTGACGCTCTTCGCAGGCGAGCACGGATGAGCCTCGAGCTCGTGCCGGTCACGCTGCGCGACGCGCACGCGTTTATCGAACGGCTGCACCGGCACCACAAGCCGAGCCGCGGCGGCAAATTCGCGATCGGCGTCGCGCGCGGCAGCGAGCTCGTCGGCGTGGCCGTCGTCGGCAGGCCGGTCGCGCGGGGCCTCGACGACGGCTTTACGGCCGAAGTGACGCGCGTCGCGACGGACGGCTCGAGGAACGCCTGCAGCATGCTCTACGGCGCGGCGTGGCGGGCGGCGAAGGCGATGGGCTACCGGAAGTGCATCACGTACACGCTCGCCAGCGAGCCCGGCACGTCGCTGCGCGCTGCAGGCTGGCGGATCGTCGGCGAGGTGAAGGGCAGGAGCTGGGACACGGCAACGCGGCCGCGCGTCGACGCGCACCCGCTGCAGAACAAACTTCGATGGGAGACGGACTGATGAGCACGACGACCGTTGAGATCACGCAGGCAGACGGCAAGAAGCAGCAGTGGCTCGTGCACGACGACGACGACGTGCTCGTGCTCGTCGCTGGCGCTCGAGCGCTGCAGTTGCCGTATAAGGTGACGACCGAGAACCCGCTCGACGTGACGCGTAAGTACGAGAACATGCTCGCGACCGAGACGCGCGGATGAAAGCGCTCAGCCTCTGGCAGCCGTGGGCGACGTTGCTCGCGAGCGGCATGAAGGAATACGAAACGCGAGGCTGGCAGACGTATCACCGCGGGCCGATCGCGATTCACGCCGCGCAAAAGTGGGACGGCGAGCTCGAGGCGCTGACCCGGACGGAACCGTTCTACAGCACGCTGCTGCTGCTGAACGCCGGCGGGCGTCCGCCGCTGCAGCTGCACCGTGGCTCGATCGTCGGCTACGCGTTCCTCGAGCGCGTAGACCCGACCGAGGTACTGATGAAGAGCAGGGCGTTGCTGACGAAGCGCGAACGCGCCTTCGGCAACTTTGAGCCCGGCCGCTTCGGCTGGCGGATGAGCGACGCGGTCCTGATCGAGCCCGTATGGTGTCGCGGCAGGCAGGGCCTCTTCACGCTCGACGAACGAACCGCTGCGCAGGTCCGCGAGCGCGTCCGCGCCGCGAAAGACCGCCAGCGCACACTGAGGATGAGAGCACCGTGAACCGGAGAGACAGAAGGCGCGCTGAGCGCGAGAAGAAGGGACCGATGATCGACGGTCAGCAGGGGCAGCCGCTCGAGCTTTGGTGTCAGCAGCACTGGCAGCGGCGCGTCGCGGCCGATCCCGACGTGAACGGCATCCTCGCGACCGTCATGCTGACGCAGATGTTTATGAGCGAGCTCGCGCAGGCGTACCCGCAGGGCACGAACCTGAGCGCAGTCTCGAAGGTCGACGGTCCGGGCTGCTGCTACTTCGCGAGCCGGCCGATGAGGATGCCCGACAGCCTCGACACGGTTACGCAGCGCACCGACCTGCGGCAGCAGCAGCGTCTACTGACCGAGCTCGACGTGCTCATTCACGCCTGCAGGAACAGCGTCGGCGAGCGGATCGAGCACGCCGCGATCGGCACGCACTACGCGCTGCTCGAGGCGTTCCTGCAGAAGGTGCGCTACGACCTGCTCGGCCTGCGCGCGCCGGCGCTGCCGGAAGGCGCGGACGTCCGCACGTTCTACTACGAGATGGTCTACCGCTGCACCGGCGAGCAGCGAGAGGTGCGGAAGCCTGCGCCGGAAGAGCCCGCGCCGCCGCCGGTGCAGCCGTCGTGCGGCTTCGAGCTCACTTTCCTGCTCGAGGACGGATGCGAGGGGCCGCGTCGCCCCGGCGTCGACGTGAAGAACGCGACCGAGCGCAACTGGATCACGCCGAGCGGGCGCAAGATCCTGCCGGTGCCGTTTATTGCGATGGCCTGCCCGCGGTGCCAGCCTGCACCGAAGCCGGCAGAGCCACCGTACAACCGCGGCGGCTACGAGCTCAGCGGGCCGGTGCTCGCGCACCTCGACTGGTCACGCGATCGCCGCATTAGCCGGATCGAGAACGTGCGCCAGCTCGAGCACCTGAAGCCGACGCAGGCGCTCTTCCTCTACCCGGCCGACCCGAATGAGCCGCAGGCGTGCGGCGTGCCGATCTGGCCCGCCGAGACGCGACCCGATCGCGTAGAGCTGCAGGCGCGCTGGCTCGCCGAGAAGCCTCGAGGGCTGCGCGGCGGCAGGCACGGATGAGCGGCAAGCGGCGGAAGAAGGGCACGAAGATGATCGGCACGCGTTGCGAGCCGTGCGGCAAGCTCGCGCTGCCCGAAGACGTCGCGACGCGGATTCACGCGCGGCTGCTGCGCAGCTCGGCGACGCGTAAGTACGAGCTCTGGCCCTGCCCGCAGAAGGCCGGACGCTTTCACCTCGGCCTGCGGCCGAAAGACGACGAGGGAGCATGAGCAACACGAGCGAAGCAGCCTCGAGCGCGCGGCGGATCAACAACGCGCTCGTCGAGTACCGCGAGCGACTGCAGGCCGACGCTCGCGCGCTGAGGCACCGGCAGAACGCGCTCGAGGCGATCCGGTCGATCGTGCGCACCGCCGACGAGGCCCAGAGCGCGGTCGGTCAGATCGAGGCGATCGTCGAGGCCGGGCCGGAAAGCGGCTACTGCTTCGATTGCGGCCGCGTTTTCGAGGCGAAGAACCGACCGAGCGACGAACCCTGCCCGCGGTGCGGGCACTACCGCGCATGGGTGCGGATCTCATGAACAGGTCGACGAGGCGGGCGATCGGTCGCGCGCTGCGCGAGCTACGCGAGGAACACGGACTGACGCAGGAAGAGCTCGGCGACGCGATCGGGCTCGCGCGACCGCGGATCACTGAGACAGAGAACGGCGACCGGCACCTGAAGGCGTCTGAGGCTGGCGCGATCGCACGCTACCTCGGCCGCTCGAGGCGCGAGCGCAGCGCGATCGCGTGGGCGCTTTGCGACGCCGGCGAGAACCCGACACCGGAGCTAGACGACGAATGAGCAACCCGAGAGCACGCCTGATCGAGCTCTACACCCGGCTCGACGAGCTGACGGCGCAGGAAGACGCGATCTACGACGAGGCTACGCAGCTGATCCTCGACGCCGACCCGGAGAACCTGCCGAGCGACCCGGCCGACCGCGAGCAGAGCGTGCGCGATCACCTGCTCGACTACGTGCGCGTCAGCGACCGCGACGGATCGCCGGCAGAGCGCGTCGACGTCCTGCTCGAGCGCGTCGGCGTCTGATGGCGCGCGAGCAGCTAGACCTGATGGCCGCGCTCGTCGACAGCCTGCGGCCGCCCGGCGAGGCGAAGGCGGCCGCGATCAGCGACGACGGCCGGTACCGCTACACGCTCGAGCGCATCTGGGACCCGTCGAAGGTGCCGGCCGTTTTCTGCATGCTGAACCCGAGCACCGCGGACGCGTCGCAGGACGACCCGACGATCCGCAGGTGCCGCGGCTTCGCGCAGACGCTCGGCTACGGCGGCCTGATCGTCGTCAACCTCTTCGCGCTGCGCTCGACGGACCCGACCGCGCTGCTCGACGCTGACGACCCGATCGGGCCGGGGAACGACGAGCAGATCCTCGCCGCGGCCGCTCGAGGCGACGGCACCGTCATCTGCGCGTGGGGCACCGGCGGCGCGCTGCACTTCCGCGGCCGCGACGTGCTCGCGCTGCTGAAGAAGCGCGGCGGCTTCCGGCCGATGAGGCTCGGCCCGCCGACGAACGGCGGCAACCCGCGGCACCCGCTCTACCTGCCGCGCACCGCGGCGCTCGAGGCGCTGTGACCCGGCGCGAGATCGTCGTCGCGTGGCGGAAGTGGCTGCAGAGCCCGGAAGGGCAGAGCTGCAGCGAGGCGCGCACGCTCGGCACCCGCGACCCGACGCGGTACCTGATCAACCGGCTCGAGCGGTCTTTTCACGCCGGGATCGCCGCGGCCGATCGCGCCGCGCTCGAGGCGCTGACCCCAGACGAGCTCGCATGGCTCAGGCAGGCCGTGCTCGAGCTACGCGAGCCGACGTCGACGAGCGGCGACAACGAGCTCGGACGTCTGATCGCGAAACTGCTACGCGAAGAGGGCTGATGGACACGCAGAAGATCCTCGACGAGCTCGAGGTGCGCATGGTGGAAGTGCAGACGCTCGCGCTGCTGCTGCCGCCGCCGAGGAAGCACAAGTACCCGGAAGAGCGGGACCGAGACGACTACGACAGAAGCTGCGCTGCAGCGCTCGCGTGGCAGGCGCGCACGATACGCGAGCTCGCGGCAGCAGTCGATCGACGAGAGGGCGACGCGGATGGGCACTAGCAACACGCACGGACTGCCGCGGCCGATACTGCGGCGCAACGATTCCGAGCAGGGCGCAGACCTCGTGACAGGGCGACAGGTGGCATGGCGCTGCCCGTTCTGCTTCAAGAGACTGAAGGCCGGCACGGTAGGCACGCGCTGCAAGTGCGGCGCTGAGATCACCCGAACCGAGAGAGCGGCACCATGATCGACCGGAGCGAGACGTACGAGACGAGCAGGCTCGAGCACGGACGCGGACCGCAGCACGAGGCGGCTGAGGCGATCCGTCGCGCGACGCAGGGCCTGAAGGAAGGGACCGAGAAGCTGATCGACGCGAACCGAGCGATCGACGACGAGCTCGCCCCGAAGCGCGAGCTGACGCCGGACGAAGCCGAGGGCCTCGAGCTGCTCGGCACGACGCTGCAGGTGAACAGCCTCGACGAGCTCGGCGAGAAGCTCGGCCTCGAGAAGACCGACGACCTCGCGCACCCGAGGGCGTTCAGCGAGCAGCCGCGCGTCGAGCTCGGCGGCGACGGCATCGAATTCGTCGATCGCTACAGCGCGACCGGGCGGCCGCGGCCGCGGCTGGCGACCGTCTGCAAGGGCCAGTGCGAGGGCATGGGCGTCGTGCCGGTCAGCTACGACGCCGCGATCGAAGCCGGCGGCGACGTGCTCGACGCGTGGAAGCGCGCGCACCGCGAGAGCTGCGAGGCGGCCGACGACGTCGGCATCCCCGGCAAGTGCGACGGCTGGCACTTCCTGACGTGCACGGATTGCGGCGGCACCGGACGTCGACCGTTCGCGGTCTGGCAGCACAACGGCGAGCGGATCACCGCCGGCGGCGCAATCGAGGCGCTCGACAAGATCCGGCGGCCGTTCGCGCACCGTGCGGCTGCCATCGCCGCGGGCGTACCGCAGCCTGACGACACGGTCATGCCGCAGCCGGGGAAGGTCGATAGCGTGCTCGACGACGTCGCGGCCTTCCTCGAGCACCGGCCGCTGCTGCTCGAGCTCGAGCTCGAGTGATGTCGTACCGATGGGACCCGGACCTCGAGCCGGTTGACGGACCCGACGACCTCGACGAGCTCAGGCTCGCCTGCTCTGGCTTCCCCGGCTGGCGCTCGATCGAGGCGGACCGGGCTCGAGGCGACGGACCCGGCGACGTCCGGGCGTCCCTGCTGACCGAGGCCGAGGCGAAGAAGGCGCGCCTCGCCGAGGCTCGGCGGAAGGCGGCCGCGACCCGGAAGGCGCGGGCCGAGCTCGAGCGAGCCCGGAAGGACCGGAGAAACGCACGCGACCGGGCACGCAGGAAGGCCCAGAAACAGGCCCAGAATCGCGCAGGACGAAGAAAGGGGCCTCGACACGCGTCAGGGCAGGGGCGTAGGATTCAGCGACCTGCAGGGCGAACCCGACGCGAGGGCACCATGAAGCGCAAGGCAGCGTGACCGGCGACCGGACCGGCGGGCGGCGACGAGGCCGACCCGCCAGCCCGGCGGCCGAGCGGCTGCAGACGGCCCTGCGGGCGATGCAGCTCGAGGCCGACGCGAAGCGCGACGCCGCGAAGCCTCGACGCCGGCGTGACGACCCCGAGCATCAGCTGCAGTGCCTCGCGATTCAGTGGGTCGCGTTGCGCACCGGCCGCTACCCCGAGCTCGAGCTGCTGCACGCGATCCCGAACGCCGCACGCCGGACGAAGCGCGAGCGCGGCCGTCTGCTCGCCGAGGGCCTGAAGGCGGGCGTCTGGGACCTCTTTCTGCCGGTGCCGCGCTGCGGCTTCGCCGGGCTCTACCTCGAGACGAAGATTCACGAGCGGCGGCCGGTCGGCGGGAAGGTCCGCATGGTGAAGACGAGCCTGACGCCGGCGCAGCGCGACTGGCAGCAGCGCGTGCGCGAGCAGGGCTACTGCTGCCGCGTCTATCACAACCTCGAAGAGCTCGAGGCGATCCTGATCGACTACCTCGAGGGCCGCCTGCCGCGCACCGCCGAAGAGCCGGGCCTGCGATGAGACGGCCGCACCCCTTCTGCCGCTGCACGATCATGAGCGAAGACTGCCACGACCCCGCAGAGCAGCGCGGGCCGGGATTCACGCGCCTCGTCACGAAGCTGAAGGCGGGCCAGACCGTCACGATCGAGAGCGAGGGCGGGCTGCGCTCGGCCGTGCAGCTGCACCGGGACCTCAGCAACGCGGTCGCGCCGAAGAAGCTGCTCGCGACTGTCATCTACGCGCGCGACGACGAAGAGCGCGTCATCCTCGAGCACTGGATTCCGAAATGAGCTTCAGACCGCGCGGGCACCTGCTCGCGTCTCTGGCAGTGCTGGCGATCGGCGGGCCGGACGTGCACGTGCCGCTCGAGGTGGACATCGCACCGCAGCCGCCGCACCGCGAGCGACGCCGCGGCGGGAAGCCGTACAGCGCGCGCACCGCGCCGAAGAAGAAGCCGAACCGAGCGAAGGGCCGGAAGCCGAGGAAGCAGCGATGACGGCGAGCAGGTGGATCAGGCTCGAGCGCACGACGCCGAGCGGGAAGCAGCTTTTCCTCTGCCGCACCTGCGGCCGCGAGAGCCCGACGCCGGACAAGCGCTGCGCGGACGGCTGCCGCGACGAGACGCGTCAGCGCCTGCAGGTCGATCGAGCGACGATCTCGGACGGCGAGGGCACGGTCGAAGTGCACCGCAGCTCGAGCGTGCGCTGCGAGCTCGACAGGATCGGCAACGACCTGCTCGAGGCGATCGCGACTGCGCTCGGCGTTACGTTTGTCTGCGACGAGCTCGACGCGCCGAAGCTGGCGCTGACGGTCGGCGGCCGCAGCGAGACGCTCGAGCGCTTCCTGCAGCCGCACCTCGACGCGCTGCTCGAGCGCATGGGCACGAGCACCGCGGCCGTGCTCGCGCGCGACAACTGGACGATCGAGATCCGATGACGCGGCCGCGCAGGAAGCCGTACACGTCGGCGGGCATCACGCGGCTGAAGTGCTACCGCTGCAGGAAGAACCGCGCGCGGCATCAGTGGCAGATTTGCGCGGACGGGAACGTCTGGCGGCCGATCTGCATACCGTGCGACGTCGAGCTCAACGCGATGGTGCTCAGGTGGACCGGCGACCCGGACGCTGAAGCGAAGATCGAACGCTACCGAGCAGAGCAGCAGGGATGACGAAGACCGGCAACATGCGACGCGTGAAGAGCGAGCTGCGCGACGTCGCGCTCGACGAAGTGCGGCCGCACCCGAAGAACCCGAAGCAGGGCGACGTCGGCGCGATCGTCGAATCGATCGACGTCAACGGATGGTACGGTCGCATCCTCGTGCAGAAGCGGACCGGATACATCCTCGCCGGCAATCACCGCTACCTCGCGGCCGCGCACCGCGGCGAGAGCTCAGTGCCTGCCGAGATCCTCGACGTCGACGACGCGACCGCGCTCAGGATTCTGATCGCCGACAACCGGATCGCCGACCTCGGCACGTACAGCGACGAGCGCCTCGCGCAGGTGCTCGCCGAGATCCTCGAGCAGACGAGCAGCCTCAGCGGCACCGGCTACGACGCTGACGACCTCGATCAACTGCTCGCCGACCTGAGCAGCTTCACCGCGGACGTCAGCGAGGTAAGCGACGATCCGTGGGAAGCCGTCGCCGACCGGCTCGTGCAGAAGTGGGGCACCGACCGCGGCCAGCTCTGGACGGTCCCGAGCATCACGACGCCGGGAGCCGCGCACCGCATCGGCTGCGGCGACAGCCGCGACCCGGAGCTCGTCGCGCGCGTCATGAACGGCACGACGGCGCAGCTGCTCTTCACCGACCCGCCGTACGGCGTCGAGTACGAGGCGAGCCCGAAGCACAAGCGCGTCCAGAACGACGACCTGCACGGCCGAGCGCTGCAGGAGCTGCTCGAGCTCGCGCTGCGCGCCGGTAGCCCGCACCTCGCGCAGGACGCTGCCGTCTACGTCTGGCACGCTGACAAGGACGGCCGCCGCGCCTTCGAGCGCGCGCTCGAGAACGCAGGCTTTCAGGAGCGTCAGTACCTGATCTGGGCGAAAGAGAGTTTCGTGCTCGGTCGGTCGACGTTCCACTATCAGCACGAGGCGGCATTCTACGGCGGCCGCGCGGGCGTCTCGCCGAAGCACTACGGCGACCGGACACAGTCGACGGTCTGGCGCATCACGCCGCGCCGCGGCAAGGGCGCGACGACGCCGATCGCGCTCGACAACATCGCAGGGCTCGCGGTCCTGCTCGACGAGGGCGTCGAGGTTTTCCTGAGCGCGAAGGTCCCTGACAAGGCGAAGATCCGCCGCGTGACGTTCCCCGAGAAGGGCAGCCTGCTGCTGATCCCGAACCCCGGCACGTCTGACCTCTGGGAGATTCAGCGCGACCCGCGCGACGACTACCTGCACCCGACGCAGAAGCCTGCAGCGCTCGCCGCTCGAGGCATCGTGAACAGCACCGCACCGGGCGACGTCGTGCTCGATCTCTTCGCCGGCGGCGGCTTTGTTGCGGTCGCAGCGGAGCAGACCGGACGGCTCAGCTGCTCGATCGACTACGCACCGGGCGCGGTCGCAGCGACGCTCGAGCAGCTCGAGCGCCTCGGCCTCGAGCCTGAGCTCGAGGACGCGAAGCCTCGGAAGAAGAAGGCGCGCCGATGACGAAGCCGAAGAGGGCGAAGGCGACGAGCACGAAGAAGGCGCGCGTGAAGAAGGCCGCGCCGAAGGCGACGCCGCGCGTCGCGCAGCCGTGGGAGCTGCAGCCCGGCGAGACGGCTCAGCAATTCGTCGGATTCGTCGCCTACCGCGACCTGCTGCCGCAGGACCGCTCGATCGACAAGGCGTACGAGGTTGCGACCGGGCGGAAGCTGCCTCGAGGCGAGCGCGCACCCGGCTACTTCGGGCGTTGGAGCTCGAAGAACGGATGGCCCGAACGCGCGGCCGCGTGGGACGGTCACGTCGACGAGCAGCGCAGGCGCTGGCGCGAGGAAGCCGAGAAGGAAGAGGTGCAGGAGATGGCGCGCCGGCAGATCGGCCTCGCGACCGCGCTGCAGACGCTCGGCGCGAACGTGCTGAACGTGCTGCGCACGTCACCGGAGAAGATCAGCCCGCACGCCATGATCCGCGCGATCGTCGAGGGCTCGAAGCTCGAGCGCCTGAACCGCGGCGAACCTGAGACGATCGTCGACCTGCGCGACGGCGGCGGCTCGGCCGGGCATGACGAAGACCCGGCACTGCGCGCGCTGCTCGAGGACCCGGAAGCGCTCGAGATGGCGCAGGAGCTCGCGCTGAAGCTGAATGCTGCCCGCGGTCGTTAGGCCCGAGCTGCTCTGGCGCGCGACGCCGGCGACGCTCGCGCAGCGGCTCAGCCGCGGCCGCTGGATTCCCGCACGTCACCTGCTTTTCATTGCGCAGGTGCTCGTCGCGCTGCTCGTCGGCCGGCACAAGCGCGTCATCCTCAGCGTGCCGCCCCGACACGGAAAGAGCGAGCTCGCATCGCACTGGCTGCCGGTCTGGGCGCTCGAGCTCTGGCCGTGGATGCGCATCATCCTGACGTCGTACGAAGCGCGCTTCGCGTCGCGTTGGGGCCGCACCGTGCGCGACACGATTCAGACGAACGGCCGCGAGCTGAACGTGCGCGTCTCGAGGAAGAGCTCGGCGGCGAATCAGTGGGACACGACCGCCGGCGGCGGCATGCTGACCGCCGGCGTCGGCGGACCGATCACCGGATGGGGCGCAAACCTCTTCCTGATCGACGACCCCTTCAAGAACGCGGATCAGGCGAACAGCCAGCTCTACCGCGACAAGGTCTGGGAGTGGTGGCAGTCGACCGCGTACACGCGCATCGAACCCTTCCGAGACGGCCGCGAAGGCGTCGCGCTGCTGACGATGGCGCGATGGCACGAGGACGACCTCGCCGGCCGGCTCGAGCGCTTCGGCGACGAGGGCGGCGAACCGTGGCACGTCATCAGGCTGCCGGCGCTCGCCGACGACGTCGACGACCCGCTCGGCCGCAGGATCGGCGAGGCGCTCTGGCCTGAACGCCGCAGCGAAGAGCAGCTGCTGAACATCAAGACCGCGATCGGCAGCTACTACTTCGACGCGCTCTTTCAGGAGCGGCCTGCACCGGAGAGCGGCGACATCTTCAAGCGCGACGCGTGGCGCTTCTACTCGAAGCTGCCTGACCTCTTCCGCTTCGAGCTATTCGTCGTCTCGTGGGACATGAGTTTCGACGACAAAGGCAAGGACCCGAGCTACGTCGTCGGTCAGGTCTGGGGGAAGCTCGGCGGCGACTTCTATCTTGTTGATCAGGTTCGCGCTCAGCTAAACTTCCCGGCAACGAAGCTCACCGTCCGCACGTTCAGCGCGAAGCATCCGTACGCGGCGCTGAAGCTCGTCGAGGACAAGGCGAACGGGCCGGCGATCATCGCTGAGCTCGCGCGCAGCGTACCGGGCCTCGTGCCAGTCAACCCGATGGGCGATAAGGTTGCACGAGCTCGAGCGGTCAGCCCGCTGCAGGAGAGCGGCAACATCTTCCTGCCGAGCCCAGAGCTCGCACCGTGGATTCACGATTTCGTCGCTGAGGCTGCAGCGTTCCCGAACGGGCAGCACGACGATCAGGTCGACAGCATGACGCAGGCGCTCATTCGGTTGAACGGCGTGCCGGTCGCGGACCCGGACGCGTACGCGGACAGCAGGCGATAGGAGAGCACCGATGGCAGAGACGGTCACGTACGCAGGCGACGCCGAGAACGCAGAGAGCGGTCGGCCCACAGTGTCGAAGGAGCAGCTCGCGTTCCTCGACGAGAAGCACCCGGTCTACGTCGCATGGGCCGAGGACAGCGCGCCGGCGACGCGAGAGGGCAACCGCCTCGACGGCGACACGTCACCGCTCGGCGAGCTCGCGCTCGTCGGCAGCATCTTCGCGCAGGCGGAATTCAGCGCGTGGCAGCGCAACGAGCGCCGGCTGCGCGGCGGCGACGAAGTGCTCGACGAGCTGCGGCCGTTCGATTGGGAACGTGCGACCGGGGCCGCGTACCGTGCGCGGCAGGCGCAGGCGAGCTACGTCAACTTCCCCGAGCAGTTTGCGTCGACGCTCGTCGGGCACCTCTTCCGCGAGGCACCGCAGCCCGGCAAGGGCCTGAGCTTCGGCACGCTCGGCGAGGTGCGACGCGATCGCGCGGGCGCGGAGCCGACGCGCGCCGAGCTCGTCTACTACAACGCGACCGGCACCGGGCAGGACGGCAGCCAGTGGGACGCGTTCTGGGCCGACGTCACGAAGCGCGCAGCTGCGACCGGGCACCGCTGGATTTTCGTCGACGCACCCGAGGCGCAGCCGCGGACGTTCGCCGACGAGCTGAGGGGCCTGCGGCCGTACCTCGTCGAATTCTCGCCGCTCGACGTCATCAACTGGCACTACGAGAACGGTCAGCTCGCGTTCGCGATCGTGCGCGTGCCGATTCGCAACCCGCGCCTCGTCGACGGCAAGCTCGTCGGCAACGCGAGCGAAGACGGCTTCCTGCTGCTCGTCGCCGACAGCTACCGCGGATTCCAGCCACTGATCCCGCGCGGCGGCTGGTACAAGTTTACCGCCGAGAAGGAGCTGATCGGCTTCGGCGACTGGACGAAGACGCGCGGGCAGATCCCGCTCTTTCCGCTCTTCTACGAGCGCGACAAGGGCACGAAGGAACGGCCCGCGATCTCGAGGCCGGGCCTGACCGAGATGGGGCAGATCGCGGTCAGCTACATGAACCTCGACAGCGCGGCCGACTTCGACGCGTGGGACGCGGCGACGTCGATCACGTGGCTCGTCGGCGTCGACCCGGAAGCGTTCAACACGGCGATGGCGAAGGTCGCCGGCGGCAACCGCTACATCCCGGTGCCGTCGAGCGGTCAGGCGAAGCTCGGCGGCGCGAGCACGGACAGCGTCAGCATTCAGGACGGCAGCACCGGCGCAGTGACGGCCGACGTCTTCGACCGCCGGCTCGCGTCGAAGCTCGACGTCGTCGAGCGCGTCATGATGAACGAAGCGAGCTCGACGCCGGACAGCTCCGGCGCGTCGAAGGAAGCCGGCTTCAGCGAGGCGAAGAGCCCGCGGCTCGCGCTGATGGCGGCGAACCTCGAGGAAGCCCAGAACACGGCGATCTACTTCCTCGAGCTGCGATTCGGCACCGTGAAGAGCGGCCAGCCGAGCGGCTCGGCGCGCTGGCCGCGCGAGTTTGACCTCGTGCCGGTCGCCGACGACCTCGTCGCGTTCCTCGAGGCGCAGATGACGTCCGGCGTCTCGTCGCCGACCGCGACCGCGCGCGCGCTGAAGCTGCTCGCACGCGAGAAGCGCGTCATCACCGACGACGCCGAGCTCGAGAAGGTCGAAGACGAGTACCTCGATGCCGTCGAGGCGAACGACCTCGAGAAAGAGCAGGAAGAGGCCGAGCGGCAGGCCGCGCAGGACGCGCTGAGGAAGGGCGAGGGCGGCGACCCGACCGGCGAGATCGAGGAATAGCGGCGCGTGCCTGCTGAGCCGCAGGGCCGCGGGCGCAGCCGCTACGCGCGCGAGCTCGCGGGCGCGCGGCGCATCGGCCTCGCGATGGGCGAGGCGCAGACGCGCAAGCTGCTGCTGAGCCTGCAGGACTTCCTCGACGACATGACGGCCCGGATCAAGCCGGGCACGTTCAACCGCGCCGAGGCGTTCCGGGGCCTCGCGCGCGGGCTGATCGCCGAGCTGACGCAGGAGCTCGAGCAGAGCGTCGCGACGGGCATCGGGATCACCGCGCGCGCCGTCGTTGAGAAGCACGCGCTCGCGACCGCCCGGCTGCTGCAGGACGTCGGCAGCGGCCTGAGCGTCGCCGGCGTCTTCGCTGGCGTCGACGTGGCGGCCGCGCAGGCGATGCTGAGCCGCCCGGAGCTGAGCGCGGCGTTCAAGACGATCCGCGGCGACCTCGTGCGCGACGTCGACCGCACCCTGATCAACGCGGCCGCGACCGGCACCTCGAGCACGGACCTCGCGCGGCAGCTGCGCCTGACCGTCGTCGGCAGCGAGGACATTCCCGACGAGCTGCTGCTCGATCGCCGGCGGATCACGAAGGCGGCGCTCGAGAAGCTCGGCGTCGACCCGACGCCGGCGAACCTGCGGCACTTCCGCACCCGCGCCGGACGCGTCGCGAACGCCGCGCAACTGATCGCGCGGACCGAGATGGCGAACGCCGAGCACGAGGCCGCGATCGCCGCGGCCGAGGCGAGCCCGGTCGTCTCGGCGATCCGCTGGCTGCTGAGCAACCGGCACCCGCGTACCGACGTCTGCGACGTCTTCGCGAAGGCGGATCATCACGGCCTCGGTCCGGGCGTCTTCGACAAGCGCCGCGTGCCGCCGCGGCCGCACCCGCGCTGCCTCTGCCCGCACGTGCACGTCCTGCGACCCGAGGAAGAGTGGGGGCAGGATCTGCCGCGGCCGCCGAAGGTGCAATGGTCGCCGGGGCACGTGCAGGAGCTCTTCAACCTCTCGCCGAGCCAGCTCGTGCAGCTGAACCGGGCGATGGCTGTCGCGCGCGTCAGGAAGGCACCGGGCGCGGTCGGCCCTGACCCGCTGGCGGGCCTCGCGGCCGCGCAGCTCGCGCAGCAGCAAGAAGCGATGGCGGCCGCGCAGGCGGCGCTCGAGGCGGCCGCGGCCGAGAAGCTCGTCATCGCGAAGATGAAGGCCGCGATCGCGCAGGCTCAGGCCGCGATCGACAAGGCGAAGGCGGCCGGTGCGACCGGCGCGCAGCACGTCGCCGAGGAAGCGCTCGAGCTCGCGACGAAGAACCTCGCCGCACGCCGCGCCGCGAATAAGGCGGCATCGCAGAAGTTTTCCGCGAAGAACAGCGCCGCGGCTAAGGCGCTGGCGGCCGCGAAGGAAGCCGCGCAGGCGAAGGCGAAGGGCCTGCTCGAGCAGGCGGGCAAGGTGCTCGTCGGCTCGATCGACGAGGCGGACGCGTTCGGCCTCGAGCTCGACGACGCGATCGCGCTCGCGAAGAAGGCGGGCCTCGACGACCTGATCGCGAAGCTGACGACGGCAAAGACGTCGCTGCAGGCTGTCATTGCCGAGAAGACCGCGGCCGCGAAGCTCGCGGCGCAGCTGCTCGACGAGCTCGAGCAGAAGGTCGTCAACGCGAGCGACCTCAACGAGCTGAAGCTGCTCAAGAGCGACCCGAAATGGTCGCAGGCGATCGTCGAGACGGCGAAGAGCGGCAGCCTGCTGCTGCAGCAGCGGTCGCAGAAGCTGCTGCAGTCGTACAACGACACGAAGCACACGCTCGAGCACCTGCTGAAAGAGAAGGGCACCGCGGCGATCGCGCAGGCCGCGGACATCGCCGACGCGTCGAAGATCGCTGCAGCGAAGAACAGCCTGCCCGAGCTGAAGGCGATGCTCGCGAAGCTGGAAGACCTGCAGCAGGGCGCGGTGCTCGAGGTAGACCTGCAGCTCGGCGGGAACACGTACGACGCGGCGATCGCGACGCTGATCGCGAACGTCGAGAAGGCGATCGCTGCGAAGCAGGGCGCGAACAAGAAGGCATCGGCGAAGTTTGCAGCGAAGAAGAAGCTCGACCTCGCGCTGCAGGAAGCCGAGAAGATCGCGAAGAGCAAGACGCTGCCCGGCAAGACGTTCGGGCCGGAAGTGGCGAAGCACCTGAAGACGCTCACGCATGACGAGCGCGTGCAGGTCATCAAGAGCGCGCTCGAGAAGCAGTACGCGGCATACCTGAAGACGCTCGACGACACCGGCGACGTCGCGGCGGCCGAGCTCGCGGCGAAGAGCGTATTCGATCAGGAAGTGCAACTGCTCGTGCAGGCCGCGCAGACGCCGGCGGGCCTGAAGGCGGCCGTCGCGCAGAATGTCGCGCAGACGCCAGCGCAGGCGGCGGGCGTCAACGCTGCGCAGGCGACCGTGCAGAAGGTGAAGGGCAAGAAGGTGAAGGCGGCCGCCGTCGACGCGGGCGCACCGCGGCCGATCGTCGCCGGCGACGCGAAGACGATCCTCGGAAAGCAGGTCGGACCCCAGAGCGGATCGAACCCCGGCGGGATCTACGAGGGCACGGACGGCGTTCGGCGGTACGTAAAGTTTTACGACGACCCGGCGCAGGCTCGAGGCGAGGCGCTCGCGAACGATCTCTACCGCCGGCTCGGCCTCGAGGCACCCGAGAGCGTCGTCTTCGAGCACAACGGCAAATGGGCGCACGCGACGCCGCTGCTCGACGTGAAGGGCACCGTGAAAGACCTCGGCCTGACGAAGGATCTCGCCGACAAGATCCTCGACGGCTTCGGTGCCGACATGCTTACCGCGAATTGGGACGCGGTCGGCATGAGCCTCGACAACGTCGTCGTGCTCGCGAACGGCAGGATCGCGCGCATCGATCAGGGCGGCACGTTCCTGATGCGCGCGAAGGCCGGGCGGAAGCAGGAGAGCCTGCTGCAGCAGCTGACCGAGTACGACGCGTTCATGTCGAAGAACCCGGCGTACAGCTCGGTCTTCAGCAAGGCGGGCCTGACGCCGGGCGACATGGGCGACCGCCTGATCGCGCAGATCGATCAGATCCTCGCGCTCGAGAAGGCGCTCGGCGGTTGGGACGCGTACGTGCGCGGCAGCTTCCCAGAGTGGGACGTCGCCGACCGGAAGAAGATCGTCGACATGCTCGCGGCGCGGTCGAAACTGCTCGCGAAGAAGCGCGACGACATCCGCAACTACGCGGCTGAGAAGATCCGGCTCGAGCGCGAGATGAAGGATCTGCTCGAGAAGACGAAGCTGAAGCGCGCGGCCGCGCGTACGCCGGAAGAGAAGGCGCAGGTCGCGCGCGCGGTCGCGCACGTGCAGCAGACGCTCGTCGCGTCCGACGTCACCGAGCTGAAGGCGGCGATCGCGCAGGGGAAGGGCCACGGCGCGCGGAACGCGATGGCGGCACGCAAGCGAGCGAGCGACGTGCGGCAGCGTTTCGTCATCGCCGAGCTCGAGGCGCGCGGCGTGAAGAACTCGACGGCGCGCGCGATCGAGCAGCACATCGAAGCCATGTACCGCAGCTGGCAGGGCAGCGCGCAGAGCGACGCGGCGATGGGCCTCAAGTTTTTCGGCGTCGTCGACGCCGGCGCGGTCAACACGTACTGGAATGGCTACATCAACCTCGATCCGGTCAAGCAGCAGCAGTTTCTCGCGGCAGGTCGCAACGCGCTGACGGGCGGCGGGCGCTTCAAGGAAGAGGACGTCATCACCGCGCTGCGCGCTGAGCGCGCTTTCAACCGAGCGATGGGCGAAGAGGTGCTGCAGGTGCCGAAGGTGAAGCTCTGGCGGCGCGTCTCGCACTACTTCCAGCATCAGCAGATCCCAGAGCCGGCGAGCGGCACGGTCGGCGTCTTCAGGCACAACGGCGTAACCGGATGGACGTCGGTGCGCGGCAGCTACGGCGGCTCGCACGAATTCGAAGCTGAATTCGATTGGGACGACGTCATGCGCTCGTACTGGTGGCACGCGGGCGGGTACGAGCACGAGCACGAGTGGTGGGTCTTCGGCTTCGACAAGGTCATGAAGGTCGAGAGGGCGAGATGAGCGGACGCGACCCGCTGAACGCAGAGCAGCGCGAGCACCTGCGCCTCGAGCTCGAGGCGATGCGCGCCGAGTACGGCGACGGCGTCTACGTCGGCATCGTAACCGACGACGACCCGCTGCTCTGGGCTCGAGACGAGGAAGACGAGAGCTGGCAGGGGTACGAGAAAGCGACCGACGATCAGATCGCGGACCTGCAGGAAGCGATCGATCTCGGCGACGAGCTCGACGGGCTCAGGACCCGGCCGACCGAGCAGCCCTGACGCGCGGCTCTTGTGCGCGCGCGAGGCTTGCTGATACCGTTACGTGCATAGGCCGTCAGTTTTCGGTTTCCACGGCTCGCCGAAGTAGTCAATGAGCCGGCGCTCGACGGCAGCGCACCGGAGCTCCAGCCGCTAAAGAGGAAGCATGGACAGAGAGCAACTGCTCGAGGCGTTGAAGGACCCGAGCACCGCGGACGCGAAGACGGTAGCGAAGGCTCTGCAGAAGCACGCGCAGCCGATCTATCAGGAGATTTTCAACCGCGGGCATTCTCAGGCGACCGAGAAGCTGACGGCCGAGAAGGAAGCAGTCGAGGCGCAGCTCGAGGCAGCCGAAGAGAAGGCGACGAAGGCGGAAGCGAAGGCGAAGAAGCTCGAAGAGGGCTCGCCGGACGTCGCGAAGGTCACTGAGCAGTTTCAGCAGGAGATCGCGGACCTGAAGGAGAAGCACAAGCTCGAGAAGAAGGCGCTCGAGACGAAGGTCGTCGACGTGCAACTGCAGACGTATCGCGAGAAGGCGATCGCGAAGCTCGTCGCAGCGGACGTCGATCCGGCCTACGCCGAGGTGCTGCTCGAGCGACAGGCGAACCGCGACCGTCTGAAGCTGGACAAGGACGGGAAGCTCTCGATCCTGCAGGCCGGGAAGGACATCCCGATCGCTGCCGAAGACGGCACGGACGCGCTCGACGCTTTCGTGCAGGAGCTGGCCGGCGCTACTCCGGCGAACTTCAAGACGTCGAACGGCGATCGAGGCGCAGGCGCGACGAACGCGGCAAGCGGCGGCGCAGGCGGGTACGACCCGGTCAAGGACGGACAGGCGCGCGCCGAGGCGCAGAAGAAGAACGCCGACAGCGATCTCGCGTTCAGGTAGCAGGCGCGCGAAACAGTAGACCGGAACCTCTAGGAGCAACGCGATGGCACCGCTTCGCGTATCGAGCACGGCGGGAGACAAGAGCTACATCGACATTCGCGTCGGTGGCGGCGACTTCACCGTGCACCAGATCAAGGCCGACATCAGCGAGCTCGGCGCGAACGTCGATGCAGACGGGTACCTGAAGCCGGGTACGCCGCTGCGCACGACGGGCGCGATCGGCGCGCCGATCACCGGCGCAGGACAGGGCGACGTCGTGCTCGTCGGACCGGAGCCGGTGCGAATCGGTGCGGCCGATCACACGGTCAACGCCTTTTTCGCCGGCGTCTTCAGCCGGCAGGCGATCGAGGCGAATCTCGGTCGCGTACTCACCGCAGACGAGCTCGCCAGCATCGCGGCGACGCCGGGCCTGCGCCTCATCTAACCTCGAGCTCAGGAGAGAGCCAACATGCGATACCAGCTCCCCGCGCTCGAGGCGCTGCAGGGGCGGAACCTCACGCTGCGCGAGCAGACGAGGCTCGCGAGCAACCCGGACCAGCTGCGCTGGCAGGCGATTTTCCCGCGTCGCGAGACGCGGTCGATTCGCATCAGCGAGATCACGCAGCGGGAATTCCGCCCGATCGGTCTGCGGCGCGAGTGGAACGCGCAGGGCCACGAGATCCCGGATGTGCTGCCGCCTCGCCGGGACTTCGAGATGATCCCGATCAACCCGAAGCACACGTTCGACGAGCACTACCTGCAGCTTCTGACGGAGCGCACGGAAGGCGTCGACAGCGTCGCGGCAGGGATCATCATGAAGGACGTCGACGAGTGGGCGAGCATCCTCGCCGGAGCGGCGTACCGGCAGATCGAGGTCGACGCCTTCGAGGCGTGGGCGCTCGGTCAGATCACGGTGCTCGATCCGGTCACGAAGGAAGCGACCGTCGTCTCGCTCGGTCTGGACGCGGCGCGGTACGTCGCCGAGGGCGAGGCGTGGAACGTCGTCACCGGCGGCGCGTACGCGCGTCTCGTCTATCACCTCGACGCTGCGCAGGACATGCTCGGCGGCGTGGGTGCGATTCGGATGCGCCGCGCGACGCTGAATACGGTCGTCGCGACCGCGCCGACGAGCACCGCGATTCCGCGCGTGACCGCCGGCAACATCGAGCAGGTTCTCGAGCAGGAAGGCTACGGCGAGGTGCGCGTCATCATCGATGAGCGCACGTACGACAAGCCGACGACGAACCCGCTCGTCACGTCCCCGACGAAGTACGTGCCGACCGGGCGCGTGCTCTTCCAGCCGCCTTCGGGCGTCGTCGGTGCGACGCACTTCGCGCCGGTCGCGCGGGCATTCGAGTACGCGTCGAAGGACCGGCGCGTGAATCGCAACGACGTGGCTCTCTTCCTCAACCCGCAGAACAACGGGAAGACGCTCGAGGAAGAGGCGCAGCTGAACGCGATCCCGATGCCGATCGAGCAGGCCGTCTACGTCGTCAACGCGGGCTTCTAACGAAGCACGCGAGGGGCAGCGTAGCGCAGAAGACGATTCCGGGCGGGGGCGGGCAGACCGCCTTCCGCCCGGTTTCTTTCACGGACCGAACGCAGGAGCAATTCAGATGGCGAGGAAGAAGCAGCAGGCACTGCGGCAGGCCGTTTCGATCGGCGATCGGACGTACCTGCCGGGTCAGGAAGACGAGCTGGAAGAGGTCATGACGAGCTCGCAGCTCGAGCACCTGACGAAGCAGGGCGCGTTCACGCCTGCCGGCGACGACGTCGAGCCGCTGCGCGCGCTCGGCGGCGACGGCGATCGCGGCACGGTGCAGGTCGCACCGGGCGCGGCGGTCGCACCGGGCGCGGCGCGGACCGGCCCGGCGGTCACCGGCGGCACGCCTGCCGGCGACGGGACCTTCGACGCCGACGCGATCGCGAAGCTGCCGATCCGCAACGGCCTCGAGGACGCGGTCGCGGGCCTGAGCGCCGAGCAGGTGCTCGCGGTCAAGAGCCGCGACAGCCGCGCGGGCGCGCAGCGGATCTACGACGCGCGTCTCGAGGCGATCGGCGACGCCGCGGGCGGCGGCGGCGAGTAAGCGGAGCAGCGGAGAAGGCCGCGCGCAGGGCTGAGCCATGCAGCCCGAGCACCGGCCGAGGGAAGGGAGTTTGAGCGGCAGCGCCTCGCACCCGCTGACCGCTCAGCTCCCGACCCGCGCCTCAACCTGAGACGAGGGCACGGATGCCGATCGACGTCACCGCACACGCGCTGCTGAGCGAGCAGGCGAAGGCGAAGAGCGCGCCTGAGCTCGAGGCGTTGCAGAAGCTCGCGATCGACGCGCTCGAGCTGCGCGAGCTCGACGCGACGCTCGCCGGCGACGAGCTCGAGGCGGCGAATCGCTACGTCGCGCGGCAGGTCAACTTGCTCGTCGCGAGCCCGCACGACCTGAGCACGATCTACAGCGAGAGCCGCGGACCGTTCTCGAAGAGCTTTCGCGAGGGCGTGCTGCCGATCGACGCGCTCGCCTACCGAGGCGCTCAGCTGCTGATCACCGCGGCGGCTGGCGGCGACCGCTACGCGAACGTGCGCAGCGTACGAGGATGAGCGGCGGCGCGCTGCATCACGTGACGGTCTACCGGCGCAGCTCGATCGCTGCACCGGCGGGCGCGGGCGCAGGCGGCGGCGAGGAAGCCCGCTCGAGCTTCGGGCGCGAGGGCGGCGGCGGCGACGTCCAGAGCGACACGAGGAAGCCGGTCGTCGTGCGCGAGGGCCTACCCTGCTCGATCGGCCTGCGAAGCGCCATGACGCGCGCGACGGCGGCCGGGCAGGAGAGTGTCAGCGAGCTCGCGGCGGTCTTCGAGAGCGGCGTCGACGTGCGGGAAGGTGACTACCTGAAGATCACGAGCGGGCCGCGCAGCCGAGAGCGCTTCGCGGTCGGCCGCGTCTGGGATTGGGGCATGGGCCTCGAGGCGGACCTGAGCGAAGCGGAGATCGCGCTCGAATGAGCAGCAGCCCGAAGGTGACGTACGTCGACAAGAGCGACGCCGCGATCGAACGGCTGAAGGATCTGCTGAAGCCGCGGCTCGAGGCGGCCGCGCTCGTCGTGCGCGACGAGATCGTGACGACGATCAACGACAGCGACCCGACCGGGCGCACGTACCGCATCCCCGGCACCGGCGCGACGTACCGCGCCAGCGCACCGGGCGAGCCGCCGGCGATCCGCGAGGGCCTCTACGTCTCGAGCTGGCACGGCACGCCGGCCGTCGAGCTCGGCAACGCAGTCATGGCGGCCGCCTTCACGAACCGGCGCGTCGGCGCGCATTCGCTCGGCGAGCTGCTCGAGTACGGCACGAAGCGAGGGCTCGCGCCGCGGCCGCACGTGCGACCGGCGATGACGAAGGCGAAGCCGAAGGTGAAGCGGATTCTGAGGACCGGATGAACGCAGACGCGAAGCGCGGATTCTACCAGCGCGCCGCGAGCGACGCCGCGCTGCTGCTGCTCGTCGGCTTCGAGGACCCGCCGGCGAACACGCGGCCGCGCGTCGAGCGCGGCTGGACGGACGATCTGCTATCCGAGCAGCCGAAGGAAGACTACTTTCCGAGGGTTGCGCTGACGTTCCCGGCTGACGAGGTGATCGCGGGGCCGGTCGGCGAGATCCGCGTGCAGGTCGATATTTTCGTCTGGCTGAACGACGCGGCGCTCGAGGCGATCGACGCACGGCTGCTCGAGCTCTTCGACGAGAAGGTCTGGACGTACGCAGGGCAGAGGTTCTACAGCCGCGCGCTCGGCGCGCGCGACGAGGACGCGACACCGCCGCTCAGGCGATCGCGAGACTACCTGATCAAGGTAGACTGACCGCCGCGCTGAGCGGCACCGAAAGGAGAAGCAGCGATGGCGAACGAACGGAAGACAGTCATTCAGGGCATCAGCGAGGTCGGCGCGATCCGCGCGACCGTCGACGTGCCTTTCGGGCGGACCGCACCGAACGGCGTGACGATCGCGTTCAGCGGTACCGATCACGAGGTCGACAGCGGTCAGAGCAACTGGCTCGAAGACATCTTCCGCACGGCCGACCGGGTCGACATCACGGTCCGGCTGATCTACGCGGACCTGCTGAACATGAAGGAAGCGCTCGGCCTGCCGGACAGCGCGCTGACCGGCGACCTGCAGGAAGCCGTCCCGACGCCCGAGGTGCTCGCGATCGCCGAGAACGCGCTCGGCCAGCGCGAGGACGCGCTCTACGTCGAATCGCCGGGACCGGCGGGCGACCGGCGCTACGATTTCGCGCGCACGAAGCTGCGCGCGGGCCTCTCGATCGACGTCCAGAAGGACGGGCACGTCATCCTCGAGGCGACGTGGGCCGCGCTGCGGCCGTCGTCCGGGGCGGCGGTCACGATCACGGACGCGATCTAGGCGGCCGCAGGAGCCTCGAGGCGGCTGCCTGACCCGGTAGCCGTCTCGAGCTCCCCGTAACGCGCAGGACGCAAGCGGCGGCCGCTGGCGGCCGTTCTGAGCAGTGGACCCCGACCGGGAGCAGACGAGCGATGGCAACGAAGGGCATGAAGGTCGTGCGAGCGCTGAGGATCACGAAGATCGCCGGGCACTACCGCCGGCTCTTCCCCGGCGACCTCGCCGAAGTGGACGCGGGCAAGGCGAAAGAGCTCGCCGCGACGAAGCCGCCGAAGGTGCAGATCCTGAGCGCCGACGAAGAGGCGGCCGCGCGCGAGGCGGGCACCGCGATCTACACGAGCGCCGCGACGGACGCGCAGAAGGCGGCCGACGAGGCGATGGCGGCGACGACGAACGCGCCGGCCGTGACCGGCACGCCGACGTCGGCCGCCGAGCTGGCTGCCAGCTCCCCGAGCACGAGCGGTAAGAGCGGCAGCAAGTGATCGAGATCGGGCGGCAGGAGCAGGAGCCCGCCGACCCGGAAAGCGTCAGCCTCGCGGACCTGCAGAAGTGGTGCGCGAAGCTCGAGAAGACGCTGCGGCTTCAGGAGCCGGACGGAAGGCTCGAGGATCGCGTCGAGAAGGAGCTGACGAGCCTCGAGCCTTCTACGCTTCCACGAGCGTTGAAGCGTTGGGCGCTGCTGAAGCACTGCTACCGGGTCAGGAACGAAGGGCTCGTCGCGGCGCAGGACCGCGATGGAGAGAAGCAGGAAGCCGCGCGGCAGCTGCTGCGGCGCGAGCCGGTACGCGTACGTCTGGGGGCGCGCATCGTCGAAGTGACCGGCCGCAGCTACAACGCGCTCGCCGAGATCGCGGCGCACGCGAGCCGGCTGCGCGAGCTCGAGCGCGACCTGCAGCAGGCCGATCGGCTGCACGCGGCCGCGGCCGCCGAGCTCGAGCACTGGCCGCGCTGGCGACGCGGCCGCGGCAAGCTGCGACGTCGCCTGCGCAGGATCGGCGACGTCTACCGGCTGCTGCTCGTCGAGGCGTCGCTGCACCGCCGAGCGATCTACGCGCACGTGCTGACGCCGACCGGCGCGCCGGCGCGCAGCTTCGCTGACGCACCCGCATGGGTCGACGAGATCGATCCGATCTGGGACGCGGCGCTCTTCCGCGCAGTGCACGAGGCGGGACCTGAGCGGCTGCAGCGGCTCGGCGCTCCGCCTGAGCGCAAGAGCGACGTCGAATTCGAGGACCCGGATATCGGCGGTTGGGCGTCGTTCTTCAGCGGGCTCGAGCGAGGTGCTAACATGGAGCCGGCGCAGCTCTACAACGACGACCTCTACCGCCTGCTCGCATGGTCGCGCGCGGGCGCACCGCCTGAGCCGGTCCGCGAATGATCCTCGAGCGCGAGATCCGGCAGCACCTCGAGCTCGCGCGCGCGTACGCGCGCTGGCAGCGAGGCTGGAAGCGACACCTACCGGAGCAGCTGAAGCGGCGGCTCTGGCGCAGACGAGCGACGCGGAGAGAGCGAGATGGCCGCCGGACCGACTGAGACAATCAACGCAGGCGACCTCGCCGTATGGGTCAGCGCGCGCATGGATCAGCTCGAGCGCGACCTCGACGGCGTGAAGAAGCGGGCGAAGAAGGCCGGCGAGGAAGCCAGCGATCAGCACGTCGCCGGCTGGCGGAAGAACCTCGGCAAGCTGAACGGCCTCTTCAAGGCGGTCGGCGCAGCGATCGCGGGCTTCTTCCTCGTGCAGATCGTCGGCGCAATGGCACGCGGCACCGCGGCCGCCGTGCGCTTCTTCGGCGCGCAGGTCACGCACGCCGAGAACCTGATCAGGAGCTACCTGCGCCTGAGCTCGGCGGCAAAGCTCTTCGGCGTCGACCAGCAGCTACTGATCGAGCTCGCGCAGCGCGGCCGCCGCGAGTTTCAGATGACCGCGACCGCGGCGAACGAAATCGCGGTACAGGTCGCGAAGATGGCGTCGAAGGCCGGCGACGCGACCCGGTCGCAGGAGCTGCTGACGCGCGCGCTCGATCTCGGCGCTGCGCAGGGCATGAGCGCGGCCGAAGTGAACGTCGCGCTCGAGCAGACGATGCGCGGGCTCGACGAAGGTACGGACAAGCTGCTGCAGATGAACCCGAGCCAGATTTACGAAGAGTGGGCGCGGGCGAACGGCAAGACGGCAGCTTCGATGAGCGACCTCGAGAAGAAGCAGGCGCTACTCAACGCGATCATCACCGCCGGTGCGCGCGTGCAGGGCGAGTATCAGAGGCAGCTCGAGGGCAACCTCGGCGGGCTGCAGAGCTGGCGGAACCGCCTGCAGGCGGCGCGCGAAGAGATCGGCGCTTACACGATCCCGGCGACCGTGAACCTCGCGCAGAAGCTCGAGGGTCCGCTCGCGAGCGCGGTCGACATGCTGACCGGCCTCGTCTCTCGATTTCTCGATCCGCTCGAGCAGCTCGCGGTGAAGCTGCAGCAGGCTGGCGTCGCTGCCGAGCACGTGCTGCCGCTCGAGCTGATGCAGCGCATGAAAGAGGCGCGAGAGGAAGCCGAAGACCTCGCAACGCAGATCGAATTCCTGCGCGAGAAGCAGGTCGGCAGGACGGCAGGCGGTATGAGCGGGGGCGGGGCACGCGGCCGCGAAGCGGTCGGCGACGTAAGCCTCAGCCGCCTGCGCGCAATGCGCGCCGAGGCAAACGAAGAGCTCGCCGAGGCTACGCGTGCTGGCGATTCGATGCGAGCGACGGCAGCGGCCGAGTACCTAGCGCACCTCAGCGAGATCATCGCGCTCGAGGAACGTCGTACGCAGCTGATTCGAGCGACGACGGCAAACGAGCAGGCGCTCGAGGAAGCGATTTCGCGCAGCGAGCAGCGCAGCCGCCTCGAAGAGATCGAAGCCGAGATCCTGCAACTGAACGAAGTGCAGAGCGTCGCGAGCAACGCGCGCGTCGCGCAGCTCGAGGCCGAGGCAGACGGTATCAGGCGCGCGCTCGGTCTGATCACGGACGGCACCGCTGAGGCGGCAGAGACGGTCGACGCGGACGCCGAAGAGCGCCTGCAGAAGGCGCGCGATCGCGCCGACGAGATGCAGCGCGACATCATCGGCCGGCTTACGGCCCTGACCGCGACCGCGACCGACGACCTGCGCAACGCGCTCGAGCAGCTTCGCCGCGACGCTGAAGAAACCTTCGAGGCAGCAGGCCGCGAGATCCCGGCCGACGTGCTGGCAGCCTTCGAGGCGCTCGAGCGGCAGATCAGCTCGACGGGCGCGCTCGAGATGTATCAGCGGTCATTCGAAGAGCTCGGCGACGAGGTTAGCGACTTCGCGCTCAACGAGCTGCAGATGCTCTACGGCAGCCTCGAGCGGTACATCGAGACGCTCGAGGAAGGCACGACGGCGCACGAGGACGCGAGCCAGCTGCTGAAGGAAATCGACGAGCGCGCGGAGAGCGTCGCCGGCGCGCTGAACGAACAGAGCGAGGCGGCGAAGGACGCGCGGCGCGAGATGCAGGCGCTCGCGAATCAGGAAACGATCAACAACCTGCGCGACACGGCGCGGACGATCGAAGAGAACGCGCGCGCGGCGCTGCAACTGGCTGAGGCGCTCGGCCTGATCGATTCGAACGCGGCGCGGGCGATCGAGGGCCTGATTCAGGTCGGCGCGAACGCGGCGCGCGTCGCGGCAGGCGACGTGACCGCGATCCCCGGACTGATCGGCGGCATCGCGCAGACGGTCGGCTCGCTCTTCAGCAACAAGGACGAAGAGCGCGAGCGACGGCGCAGGCACTACGAGCGGATCACGTCAGAGGCTCAGCTCATTCGTGCGCTCGAAGAGCTGACCGGCGCAGTCGTGACGGACATGACGGCGGGCGAGCGCGAGCGCGCGCTCGCGGCCGGCCAGCGAATGCAGGAGCGTTTCGCCGCAGCCGACGAGAACCCGCTCGGCCTCGAGTTTCGATCGCTGCGCGTGCGCGACGCCGAAGAGCTCGCCGAGCTCATGCGCCTGCAGGAAGCGACCGGCATCACGTTTATCGAAGACGGCAACAAGGTCATGCGCGCCGAATTCGAGGCGGCGCTCGACAAGCTCGAAGAGATGGGCATCGGCGTCTTCGGCGACACGCTCGAGGGCCGGATCGACGGGCTCAACTGGAAATTCGGCCTGCTCGGCGACGAGGCGGGCGACGCGGCTGCGCAGCTGCAGGAGCTCGTCGACATCCTGCTGAACACGAAGGGCGCTCAGGCGTTCGGGCAGGCGCTGCAGGCGGCGATGGCGGCCGGCGGCGCGGACGCGTTTATCGACGGGCTCGTCGAGCGTCTCGCGTCCGGCGATCAGAGCCTCTTCGCTGCGGGCGGCATCTTCGAGGGCATGACGGCCGAGCAGGCGCAGCGCGTGCTCGAAGAGACGCAGCGGCTGCTCGAGGAAGGCGGCGGCGTCATCGGCGGCGGCGGCGACAACGTCGCGCGGCTGGCCGTGAACCTGACCGAAGCGCAGGGCTCGCAACTGATCGCGCTAGGCTCGACGCAGGTCTATCACCTCGCGGCGATTCACGCGCTGCTGAGCGGCTCGAGGGCACCGGAACCGACCTCGATCGCTGCACCGCTGCCGGCGACGCTCGGCGCGGGCGGCGGGATCACGATCGAGAGCCTGCAGGTCACTGTCGAAGCACCGGGCGGCGACGGCAAGAGCCTCGTTGCGGCCGCGCCGAAGGCCGGCGCGCTGATGGCAGAGGAATTCAGCCGCAGGATCAGCTCGAGGCACCGGGCCGCCGGCGGCACCGGGCGGCCGTTCTTCCGACCGGGAACGAAGGGGGAGAAGTAGCATGCTCGTCGTCAACGGAACGGACCTCGGCGGCGCGACGTACGGCGTCATCGGCCGCAGCCGCGAGCTGCCGCGGCTCGGCGGCGAGCGCAGCGTCGTGACCGACATTCCGGGCAGCGTCTTTCCGCGCCGGATGGGCGGCGCGTACGTCTCTGACCGGCTCGCGTTTCACGGCTACGTCCGGGGCACGTCGCACGCGGACCTGCAGACGAAGCTCGACGCGATCGCCGGGGTGCTGAACGCGCTGCCGTCGTCGCCGCTGAGCATTCGGCCGAGCGACGTCACCGCGCGCGAGTGGCAGGGCTACCTGCAGCAGGGCGGGCGGGCGCTCGAGATCGCGCCGCAGTGGCTGCAGCGGATCGCCGAGCTCTCGATCGAGTTTCAGGTGCTCGGCCCGGCACGCGACGTCGTCGAGCTGACGAGCACTTCCGGCGGGATCAACCTGCTGACCGCGGGCATCGGCACCGCGCCGAACCCGTTTCGGATCACGGTCACGAACGCGGCGACCAGCACGATCACGCGCGTCGTCGTACGCGTGCGGGACGGCGGCGCAGCAGGTACGATCAAGCGGACGCTGCAATGGGACGGCGTCGTCGCGCTCTCGCAGGCGCTCGTTATCGACAGCGAGACGTTCAGCGTCACGAACAACGGCGCGAACGCGATCGGCGGCCTGACGAGCGCGAGCGAGTTTCCGATCGCGGACCCGCGCGAGGGCGACGACTACCTCGAGATCGCAGTAACGGGCGGCACCGGGCGCACGCTGCAGACCCGCTGGCGTCGCCGCTACTTCTGAGCGCAGAGCATGCCGAGAAAGTACCAGCTCGAGATTTGGAACAGCACGAACACGCAGCTGCTCGCGGTCGCGCGCGGCCCGGCGTCGCTGCAGCGTACGCGTACGCTGCTCGGCGAAGAGACGCTGACGGTCGGCCTGCCGCTCGACGATCCGGCCGCGGTCGCGCTCGTCGAGGGTGCGGTCCTGCGGCTCGTCGAGCCGGTCAAGCCGAGCGGCAGCCTGCCCGCGGTCGCGACGCGTTCGCTCTGGCGCGTCGCGCAGCCGTCTCGCCGGCAGGATGAGAGCGGCGCGCGCGCCGCGGTCGTGCACGCCGAGGCGCTCTGGACGGACCTGCGGCATGGGATGGTGCTGCAGAAGCTGGCCGGCGGCGCGGCTTTCGTGGAATTCGGCCTGCTCGGCCTGACGCCGGCGCAGTGGATCACCGACTACATCCTGCCCGGCTTCGACGGCAGCGGGATCACGTTCAGCACCGGCACCGTCGAGCTCGTCGACCCGGTCGACCTCGATTTCAACCGCACGAGCCCGCTCGAGGCGCTGCGGCTGCTCGAGGAAAAGACCGGCGGCGAGCTGCAATTCCGCCTGAACGCTGCAGGGACGGCGTACCTCGTCGACCTGCTCGTGCGCGTCGGCAACGCGTCCGGCAGCGCGGAGCTGCGCTATCGGAAGAACCTGCGCGGCGTCGAGCGCGTCGTCGACGAGACGCAGGTCGTCACGCGTATCTACGCGTGGGGCGCGGATGGGCTGAACCTCGGCGACGCGCGTTGGAACGTCGACGCAGTCGCCGGCGTCGCCGGCGCTCGCGTCATTTCCCTGCACAACGACGCGCTGCACGGCGAGGCGGACGCGCTCGTCGGCCTATGGTTTCACGTGCCGGGCAAGGGCACCTACCCGATCACGGCGCACGATCACGTCGACGCCGAGATCACGGTCAACGACAGCGCGAAGCCGCTGCTCGTCGTCGGCGACAAGGGCTGGATCGCAGAGGATGCGATCGGCACGCGCGCGCTCTGGATTCAGAGCCCGAGCGGCGCGGCGCTCTTCGGGCCGCGCGTCGGCACGCTAGACCTGCCGGACATTCCGCGCGTCGAGAACCTGATCAGCAACCCGATGCTGAGCGCGTGGGGCGGCGCGGTGCCGACTGGCTTCGCTGCGGTCGGTGCGCCGACGATCACGCAGAGCTCGAGCTCGCTCTACGCGAAGACAGGCGGCTCGGCCGCGCGCGTGCAGGCGGCCGCGAAGGATCAGGGCATCCGCACGCCGAGCTTCACGATTCCGACCGGCGACAGCGATCGGCCCTACCTCGGCATCGCTGCCGGCCTGACCGTCATCAGCGGCCGCGTGCGGCTGCAGCTGCGCCATTCGAACGGCAAGGTCTACCCGCTGACCGAGCAGCAGGGCAGCGAGGGCGTCGGCGTCTACATCACGCTCGCCGCGACGCCAGTCTCGACGCAGCCGCTGCCCGCCGGTACCGGCTACCTCGAGATCCTCGCGCACGGCGCGGCTGCGGAGTTTTACCTCGACACCGTCATGGCCTCGCCGACGACCGGCGAGACGCTCGGCGAGTTTTACCCCGGCGACGCCGCGCACGCGCTCTGGGCGGACACGTGGGCCGAGCTGCAGCGGTCGAAGAACGCGCGCGCAGAGTACCGCGTCGTCGTCGCCGACCTGAACGCTGCGGACCCGACTGCTTTCCCCTTCGATCGGCTCGATCTCGGCGACACGGTCCGCGTGCGGCACCCGGACCTCGGCAACGTCGATCAGCGCATCGTCGAGATCAGCGAGGACCTGCTAGACGCCTCGGCGACGTCGGTCACGATCGCGGTCGACGCGCGCGAGCGGATCTGGGACGTCTGGCGGCCGAGCGTGCAGCGCCGCGGCGGCAGGAAGAGCGTCGGACGCCTCGGCGCGGTGCGGCCGCTCGTGCTGCAGGTCGGCGAGAATTGGGTCAGGGACACCGAAGAGCTCTTCCTCGACGTGCTCGGCAACGAGCTCGTCGCGACGCTCGAGCTGCGGACGAAGACGGACATCGTCGCCGCGTGGCCCGCGGCTGCGACGCAGACGATCACCGACCGGCAGGGCACCTTCACGGCGCTGACGATCCCCGACGACAGCGACCTGCACTACCAGATCACGCCGCTCGACGCGTCCGGCGTGCCGGGCGAGCCGTTCGAGGCGACGTACCGCAACCCGCGCGACTACGACGCTGAGCTCGCCGCGATTGAAGCCGACATCGCGACGCTGACCGGCGAGCTCGGCGACCTCGAGACGTACGTCGACGGCGCTTTCGCCGACAACCTGATCAACGCAGCCGAGGCCGCGGCGATCGAGGCGAACCTGCGGCAACTGAACGCAGAGAAGGCTGACCTCGACGCGCGCTACACCGCGGTCTACAACAACGCGTCGCTGACGGGCACGACGAAGACCGCGCTGAATACCGCGAAGGCGAACCTGAACAGCGCGCACACTGCGCTCGTCAACGCGATCACGACCGCGATCGCAGACGGCGAGGCGACGCCGGGCGAGATCGCGACGGTCGAAAGCGCCTTCACGACGTACCGGACGCGCACCGGCGAAATCGCGACTGCCTTCGAGAACGCGGTCAACGCGATCAAGAACGCCGACATCGCAGCGCTCGACGCTGCGCTGACGCAGGATATCGACGACCTGACCGACGAGCTCGCGGCGCTGAACGCGTACGTCGACAACGCCTTTCACGATCAAGTCATCAGCGAGGCCGAGGCGACCGCGATCAACGCGAACCTGCGACAGCTGAACGCCGAGCGTGCCAGCATCGACGCGTCGTACGCGGTCGTCATCGCGAACCCGAAGCTGATCGGCACGCCGGCGTCCGACCTGACGAGCGCGTACGGCGCTTTCGACGCAGCGCACGATTCGCTCGTCAGCACGATCACGACCGCGATCGCGGACGGCGCAGCGACGCCAGTCGAGGCGGCCGCAGTCGACAGCGCCTTCGCGACGTATCAGACCGAGCTCGGCGATTTCAGCGAGGCGCTGCAGGCCGCGCTCGACGCGATCCGGGGCGAAGAGGTAGGCGACATCGAGGAAGAGCTCGACGTCGTCGCGCCGACCGCGGGCATCTTCAAACAGATACCGGGCCTCACGAACTGGCAGACTAGCTTTGCGGTGCACCTCGGCGGCGCGACGCAGGGCGGGACGCTCAAGATTTGGAGCAACAAGAGCGGCTACGCCTCGCGCGATCCCGAGACGGACCCGCCCGACGCGTCGATCGCGATCGCGGCCGGATCTGGCCTGCGCGTCGTGCCGAGCTCGACGCACACTGCGATGCAGAACGTGCTATCCCGGCCGACTGAGACGAAGTATGTCTACGTCGAATTCGTCACCGCGGGCGGCCGCTCGAGCGGCGTCCGCGGTTTCGTGCTGCGCCAGTGGGCGGAATCGCTCGACGATTTCGGGAAGGTCAAGAAGGGCGTCCAGCTGTCCGAGGGCACGTACCTCGAGGACGTTCCGGGCGCGCAGACGAAGGCCGACCTCGCGGTCGACGAATCGGTCGACGAGATGGAGCTGCGCGGCGTGAAGAGCGACGGCTTCGACGGCAGCGTGAAGACGACGGCGACGATCGCCGGCAAGAACGCGAACACGCTGAAGGTCGACACCGACCGGGCTGCGACCGGCCTCGATCTGAACGGCAAGCTGAAGACGGAAGTGCTGTCGACCGCGCTCGTCGATGGTCTTCCTGCAGACAAGCTGCGGAAGCAGGCGAGCGCACCGTCGCAGAACTTGCTCGGCCCGAACGCCGGGCCGCAGGCGGCGGGCGGCCAGACTTACTATCTGCCTAACGACAATGGGATTGCCGGCACCCTGCTCAGCAAGCTCGGCCTGAAGGAAGGCGACGAGATTTCATGGAGCGGTGAGATTTGGAGCACGCTCGGAACGTCGTCAGGCATGCACCTGCGCGTCCAGTTTCTCGATGCGGTAGGTGCTCAGGTCGGCGGCCTCGTCAACTCGTCGTCGCTCGCGAACGTGACGACGCCGACGCGCGTCTACTTCGAGGGCCGAACGATCCCCGCGGGCGCAGTGCGCATGCGCCTTTACCGCGTCGTCTCGACGCCGGGATCAGGCGACACGGTCTACGCGCGCAATGTCATGCTGAACCGCGGGCCGATCGCGCTCCCCTTCGAGGAACCGCCGCTGCGGCCGAACCGCGAGACAGCCGACGACGTCGTCGGCGGTGCGACGAAGACCTTTGTCGCACCGACGCACGTCGACGTCAACTTCCGCCCGATCAAGCTGCGCGACGCGACGCTCGGCGTCGATCTGGACGGCGAGACGGTCAACGAGGGCACCGACCGCGCGCTCGACGCGCTGAGCCCCGGCGGCGTGGTGAAGGGATCGGCTACGCTGAACGGCCGCGCGCTCGATCTGATCGAAAAGCAGGTCGGCTCGCCGAGCCAGAACCTGATGGGGCCGGGCGCAGAGGCGGTGCTTACTCGAGCGTCCGCGGGCGTCACGCTGAAGGAACAGATCAGCATCACGCCGCTCGCGCTGGCGGCCGGCGACAAGGTTTCATTCTCGGCTGAGATTCGAGCGACTGCAGGCGGCGGCAGCGGTCGGCTCTACATCAACTTCCGCAACGCGAGCAGTACGACGATCGCGACGCACACGTCGACGGCGAGCGCGGCGACCGGCTACACGCGGCACGTCATCGAAAACGTCGAAGTGCCGGCCGGTACGGATCACGTGCGCGTTCAGTTTGAGAACGTGACGGGAGCGGTGCAGATCAACGCGCGCTACTTCATGTTCAACCGCGGTCCGATCGCGCTGCCTTTCGAGCAGCCGCCGTTCCGCGTCGATCGAGAGACAGCCGCGAACCTTCCCGCGGGCAACCTGCCGAGCGCAATCAAGCGTTTCGACGGCGCGACGATCGAATCCGAGCCGGGCGCTGACACGAAGCGCGCGCTCGCTGTCGACGAAGCCGAAGACACGATGGAAACGCGCGGCCTGCTGACGGACGGATTCGGCGGCACGGTCAAGCCGACTGCGACCGTGAACAGTCGACCGATGGGCGCGCTGCAGGCGATCGCGGACGCGCCAGCCGGCGGCGGGCTGCTGAAGAACGGCGGCTTCGAGACGGGCGGCTTCGACGGTTGGGGACAGGCGACGAACGCGTCGATCGTCAACGCCGGCGCGGACGCGCACGGCGGTACCGGCTACGTCCTGCAGATGTATACCGGCACCGGCGGGCCGGACGTGCTCTCGGATTTTATGCCGGTACGACCCGGATCGAGGCTCGTCGCGGTCGGCTACATGCGCGGGAAGGTCGGCGGGCTGCCTGACTACACCGGGCTCGCCTACTTCCGGTGGTACGCAGCGGACGGCACGAGTGTCGGCAACAGCGCGACGACGAGCGTGCTCGCGGCGAACGCTGGCGTCTGGAATCAGGTGCGGCTCGACGTCGTCGTGCCTGCAGACGCCGAGCTCGCGCGCCTTGATCTGTCGACGCCGTCTTCCGGCAACGGCGCATGGTGGTTCGACAACTTCAGCGTGCAGGCGTTCAGCGGGGATCTGTCCGAGATTCCCGGCGACCTCGCGCCAGCTGTAAAGCAGGGCGGCAAGCTGCTGAACAAGGGCCTGCAGACGGGCTTCTGCTTCGGCCCGATCCCGGTCGGCGGCATCGATCTCGTCTTCGATCAGCCGTTCAACGTCGCGCCGGTTGTACGGCCCGAGCAGCTCGGCGCGGTGCAGGTACCAGCGGCGCTCTGGGGCGCATTCGACGCGACGAAGCGCGTCTATCAGCGGCTCGTCGCGCGTGACATCGATCTCGACGGCTTTCGGCTTTTTGCTGAGCTCTATCAGAAGACGACGACGCTGACGACGCACGGCAAGAGCGTCGGCACGTTTACGTTGAATGAAGTGTCAACGGGCGCGTCTGGCGTAAAGGACAGCGGAGCGCTTTCGACCTTCACGCCAGCACCGCCGAGCGTCGCGTACGACGGCACGTACACCGTGCGCTTCACCGTGCGCGTCGGGTCGGGCTTCGATTCTTTCAAGCCTCACATTCAGTATTGGAGCACGATCGAGGTTGCCGTCGATACGTCACCGGATTCTGACGGACCGTGGACCGAGCGCTGGAGCCAGTCGTACACCTACAGCGGCAACATGGAAGGCATGGCCGGGAGCCACGTCTACAACGTGAACGCGCAGATCAGCGCGGCGCTCGCGACGACCGGCGCGTACATTCGCATTCGAGTAAAGCGAGCTGAGGGCACCGGCACGGACGGCGTCGGCGACACCTACCGACGCGTCACGGCGTCGTCGACTCATTCCAACGAATTCGAGTTTACGACGTCGGCCGGAACCGAGCAGCGCGTGCCGATGTTCCCCGACGCGACGGACAAGGCAGAGTATTCGGCTTTCGAGGCAGGGACACCCGGCGCATGAACACGCTAAAAACGATCTGGCAGAATGCGACGCCTGAGCAGAAGCAGCGCATCCGCGACAGGCTCGATGACGAGCTCGAGGTCGTCTGGCGCGGCGTGCGCGTCGCGCTCGAGGGCGACGGAACGAACCCGACGATCTACGCGCCGTGCTGCAACCGGCCGCGGCCGGCGGACTGCCTGCTCGACATTCGGCCGATCGCACGAGCGACGCGCGTCGACTACCTGACGCGCGCGGGCATTCGGAACGTGGAAGCGGTTTTCATTTGCGACGGCTGCCTCGGTCGCGCGGTGCGGCTCGGCGTCGTCAAGCGGTGGCGCGTCTTTCAGGCGGTCGGCGCGTCAGCGGACATCGTCAACGGCTACAAGGCAATCGAGGGAGCGTAGGTTATGGCACCGAAGAAGACGCAGAAGGTGAAGGCGACGACCGTCGTGCAGAAGAATCAGCTGCACGAGATGCGGCCGGGCGGCATCGTCAAGCTGAGCGCGCCGGACGCGGAGCTGCGGCGGATCGAGCAGGAGCTCGGTTGGGAAGGGCTCTCGGCGATGCACGTCACGTTCATCTTCACGAGGAACGCGCCGATGCAGGAGTTTCCGAGCACCGGCGACGAGCTCGTCGCGCAAGGCTTCGACGTCACGCTCGAGCGCCGCGCGAAATTCACGAAGGCGCAGCGGAAGCAGCTGCGCCTGCTGACACCGCAGGAGCTCGACGAAGAGCTCGCGGCGCGGACGTCGATCGAGGACCCGGCGGCGGCAGAGTAAGGGCCTTGTCGTCGGCCGCGCAGCGCGGATACGTTTCGAGAGCCGAGCGCATCGCCGCCGGCTTCTGATCGCTGACAGGATCACCGGAGCCGGGGGAAAGGTGGATCTGAGTGCCGTCATTGTCGCACTGCTGCAGCAGGAGCAGGAGCGGCCGGTTTGGAGCATCGCGGCAATTGCAGCGACCGTCTCGATCGTCGTCGGTCTGCTCGGCAGTGGATTCCTCGCGAAGCTGCTGCGGAACGCGCGCAACGAAAGCCTGCGCGAGACGTTCATGACGAAGGAAGACGCCGAGCGAGAGCACGAGGCACTTCTGAAAGACATTCAGGGCGTCAGCGGGATCGCGTCGAGCGCGACGCATCTCGCAGCGGCTGCGATGGAAAAGGCAGCCGAAACCAGCGAGCGGACCGTGAAGCTCGAGCAGGCTGATCGTCTGAAGTGGCGGCCGATCGCGGACACGTTGCAGGAGGTCGGCCGGCAGATGCAGAAACAGGGGGAAACGCTCGCCGCGGTCACGGCAACGAACGCCGAGATCGCGCGACGTCTCGAGGCGCTCGAAAGGCGTCAAACCGAAAGAGAGAGGGGGCACTGATGGCACGCACGCTCGATGTACCCGCAAAGCCGCTCTGGCAGAGCTGGACGTTCTGGGTCAACCTGCTGAGCATCATCGCGATGCTGATCGAGGCGGTGACGACCGAGAACCTGCTTCCGTCGCCGTGGAATGAGCGCGCGCTCGCGCTGCTCGGTTTCGTGAACATCGCGCTGCGCCTGAAGACGACGCAGCCGGTGCAGGTCGGCAACGACCCGTCCGCCACGCGCACCGTTACGTCCGGCACCCCGCCGCTGCTGCTCGTGCTGGCCCTGATTCCTGCGATGCTGCTGCTGCTCGCCTTCGAGCTCGGCCTCGTCGTTCTGCGCCTCGCCTGATGCTGTCCGCGCTGATCCGGGCGCTGCGGGCTCTGGCGGCCCGCCTAGCGGCCGCCAGACCGCCTCAGCAGCCTTCTACGCCGCCTGCGGCGGACCCGCAGCTGCCCGGTCAGCCGCTCGGCCAGCCCGTCGACGTCGTCGAGCCCGACGTCGAGCAGGCTCGGCCGGCTGCGCCGGCACCGGCCCCGATCGAGGCACCCGCGGTGCACCTCGCGCCGGCGTGGGACCTGAGCCTGCCCCTGCCGCCGACGCAGTACGTCGACGAGCCGCAGGAGAAGACGCTGATCGTGCTGCATCACACGGTCGGCGGCTCGATGGCCTCGAGCGTCGGATGGTGGCTTGCAAACAAGGAACGCGTCGGCACCGCGATCGGCCTCGAGCGCGACGGCCGGCGCTTCCTGCACTTCCCGCTCGAGCATTGGGCGTGGGCGCTCGGTCCGGGCGCGAACGGCGGCGCGGCCAACAACTACGAGCACGACCGCCGCGCGATTCAGATCGAGCTCGCGAGCGAGGGGCCGCTGCTGAAGGTCGACAACGGCATCGTGACCGTCTTCAAGAATCCGAAGACCGGACGCTACAAGCCGGCGACCGAGCCGCACGTTGACCTCGGCCGAGAGTGGCGCGGCTACCGTTACTTCGACGCGTACAACCCGAAGCAGCTCGAGACGTGCATCGCGACCGTGCGCGAGCTGCTCGATCGCTTCCCGAGCGTGCCGCGCCGGATGCCGCGCGATCCGTGGGCCTTCAACGCTGACCTGCGCACGTTCAAGGGCGTGCTCGGTCACGCGCACGTCCGCAGCGACAAGAGCGACGTGCATCCGCTCTTTCCGTGGGAAGAGCTCGCCGAGGCGTGCGACCTCGAGCTCGTCGGATGAGCTGGAAGACGATCGCCGCGCTCGTCGTCGCCGGCGCGCTGCTCGGCGCGCTGCTCGTCTGGCTGCTGCGACCCGAGCCGAAGACGATCACGATCCGCGAGGGAAGCGCCGCTGCCTTCGACAGCGCGGCCGCGCGCATCGCCGAGCTCGAGGCGCGTGCGCGCGACGTAGACCTGCTGGCTCGAGCTCGCAACCGCCTCGCCGGCGTCAGCGTGCTCGAGCCAGCCGAGCCGCGCATCGTCTACGACACGATCATCCGCGTCGACACCGTGCGCGTCGTGCTCTGGGCTGAGCTCGATCCGTTCAGCGGCGAGCTCGAGCTGACGCGCGCCGAGCCGAGCGACAGCGGCGGGCATACGCCGATCGGCGAGAGCTTCGACGCGTCGCGCTGCAGCGGTCGCCTGACGATCACCGGCGCGGGCGTCGTCTGCGACGAGCAGCGTCTCGGTCACGCGTGGATCTCGATCGGCCCGGCGCTGCTGCTCGCGTACGAAGACGACGCGCTCGAGCGACGTCTCGAGATCCCGCTCGAGCTGACGTGGGACCCCGGCCGCGCGCGTGGATGGACCGCGGCCGCGACGCTGCACCCGCTCGACCGGCGCGCGTTGTTTCATGTGAAACGCGCGTTCGACCTCTTCTAGCACCCGTTGCGGCACAAGGCTTTCCGCGCGCATTGACTTGCGCGCGCAAGCGCAGTATACTTCCCCTCGAGAGCAGCACCGAACCTCGAGCAGGGAGCAGCCGCATGGCCCGCAGTGACCGTCTCAGCCAGCACGAGCACCGGCAGCAGGCAGCGCGTAAGGCGATCGAAGCGCTCGTCGCTCGCAACGTCGGCGGCGACCTCGGCGTCGCGTTCAGCCTGATTCACTGGATCAGCGGCGCAGAGCGCGGCGTCGGCACGCACGCGGCGCGCGAGCTTCGCGAGATCCTCGTCGACGCGCGGCCGCACCTGAGCGCCGCGGCGTTCAACGCGGTACGTGACTACGTCCGCGAGATCGAGCAGTGAAGGCGCGCCTGCCGCTGACGATCCGCGGGCGTCGCTACTTCCACGAGCAGCCCGACGCGCTGCAGCACGCGATCGAGCGTGCGCAGCAGCAGTACGACGCGCGTGAGCAGGAGCGCTCGCGCGACGTCGACCCGCACCTCGAGCGAGAGCTCGCCGAGGCGCTTGCTTCAACCCTTTCCTGAGAGCATGAACATGCACGCACGGCAGACGGAAGCGACCGACAAGATCCTCGAGCAGCTTCGCGAGCTCGACGCGCGCGAGATCGCGCACGTTGCGATGCGCTGCCCCGAGCTCATCGTCGAGCAGGCGGCGATGCGCTCGACGCTCTTCGCGGTCGGCGACAAGGTCACGTACGTAAAGCCCGGCACCGGCGGGCAGACGATCGTCGAGGCGAGCGTCGTCAAGCATCACCCCTTCGGGCACGTGACGGTCGCGAGCGAGGCCGAGGGCCTGCAGACGATGAGCGCGATCTACCTGCGCGCCGCGGTCGCGGCGTCGTGAAGCGGCGCGCGACGAAGCGGCTACTCGAGGCTGCTGCCCGGATTCACCGGGCAGCAGCACCGGAGCTCGAGAACGACGAGCCGCATCTGCACCGGCACGCGCCGCACCTCTGCAACTGCCCGCAGCACCGCGCGCAGCGCGCAGAGCGATACGAGAGAGAGCACGGACAACCCGAACCGGAGAACGGAACATGGCAATCAGAGTGAGCGGCGCACGCGTCATCGAAGTGCGCGTCGAGACGGCCGAAGGCGTGCACGTGCTGCGGATCTCAACCGCGGGCGTCGCGCACCGCGAGGGCAACCGCCGCGGCTTCAACGGCCCGGCATCGCTGCCGGCGATCGGCGCGCTGACGGCGAAGGTCGAAGCCGCGGCCGCCGCGAAGCGGAGAGACGCCGAGCGTGCGGCCGCAGGGAAGAAGGCGAAGGCGTACACCGTCAGTCGCAGCCTCGTCTAGGAGCGCGACGTCGGCAAAAGCCCGGCCCGGCGGGACCCGTCCCCGCCGGGCTTTTTCTTGCCCCTTGCGGGCGCAAGCGGAAGGGCTTACCTTGTACCTCGAGAGCAGCACTGACCCGTACCGGAGCCCGACAGTGAGCAAGGTCACTTTTCAGCAGAGCTTCCCCTGCCTCGCGTGCGGCCGCCGCGCGCCGTTCGCAGAGGTGCACCTGAGCCTGACCGCCGACGAGCAGGGCGTGCTCGAGGTCGCGTACATCCTCGAGCAGGACTGCGACCATACGAGCGCCGGCGAGGCGCTGCTCGAGGATACCGAGCGCCTGCAGGACGCGGTCAACGAGTACCGCCTCGAGCAACTGAAGGTGCTCGCGTGAGCCGCGGCGTCCGCGTCGCAGACGCGTCGGCAAAGCTGCATCCCGACGCGATCGTGCGCTTCCGCGTGCTCGCCTGCGGGCCTGCACTGCAGCAGACCGAGGCCGCGCTCGGCCGCTTCGACTACGTGCTCGACGTCGACAGCGCCGACAGCGACGGCTACTACTCCGCAACGTGCCGGCGTCGCGCCGGTTACGTGCACGTCACCGACGCGCTGCGCGAGCTCTTCGAGAGCGGCGCGATCACTTCCGCGAGGGCCGCATGAAGACCTACCTGCTGATTCAGTATCAGAGCGTCCGCGCCGGCGAGCGTTTCCAGCTAGGCGCGGTGCACGACCCCGACTGCCGCGGCATCGCGCGCGACTGCGACCGGCACGACGGCGGTAGCTGGAAGATCGACGCAGAGAACGCGCAGCAGGCGGCCGCGGCGCTCGTGCCGGAAGACACCGACTGGACCGTCGCCGACGTCAACGTGCACGCCTGCTGCGCGAACGTCCGATGAGCTACGGCACGATCATCGGCGAGCTTCGCGACGAGCTCGGCAGCGACGTCGACGTCGAAGTGCTCGAGGCTTGGATCAGGCTCGAGCGGCCGACGCTCGACGCGCTCGATCGGCTGCAGTTTCGGCGCGAGGTCGCGATCGCGATCGCGTGCGCCGGCGAGAGCTCGCCGGACGAAAACGAGGCGGTCCGTCAGACCTTCTTCCCCGCGAGGCGCTGATGCCGATGCTCTGGCACGACAAGAAGCGCACGAGCAACCGGCCGTACGCGGTGCACGAGCTCGAGCTCAGCCTGCAGGGCTGGCGGCCTAAGCACCTGATCGGCGTCGTCGCGGCGAAAGACGCCTTCGACGCGTTCCGCGAGCTCAGCGCCGACCGCGGCGAGCTCAGGATCGAGGTCAGCCGGTGGAACCCGGCGACGCGCAGGCTCGGCGTGCTGCCGGTCGCGGCCTTGCCGCACCTGCGACCGATCGAGAGCGTTACCCCCGGCTGGCGCGAGATCCCGCTCGCCGGCCACACGTGCACCCTTTACTTCCGCGACCGATGAGCACGAGACAGCGTACGCGCCGCGCACCGGCAGGCTTCACGTACGACGCCTGCAGCGAGTGCGGCGACGACGAGCGCGCGCATCCGAAGGGCGCGGTCTGCAGGAAGTGCCGCGATCAGATGGCGCGTGCGGCGAAGGTGCTCGAGGAACGCGACCGGCGCGCGCAGGTTGGCAGCTACCTGCACAACGGCGTCCGGCATTCGCACTGGAACCCGCACTACTACGGGCGCAACGGCCTGAGCACCGAAACGACGCGCGCGATCGGTCACGCGTTCGCGTTTCTCGTCGAGAACGTCGGCGAGCGCACGCACCGACAGCCTGACAGCGAGCCGCTGCTCGAGCGGCTGAACGAACACGGCCGGCCGACTGCCAAGTACGACGGCCTGACGGATTGGGGCACCGTGCCGGGCGGCGAGCTTTTCGCGACGATCATGACGCCGGAAGCCGCGGCCGCGTTTCGTGCGCTCGATCAGCTGATCCTCGACGCGCTCGAGGAAGCGTACGAAGCAGGAAAGCAGGCAGGGAGCTCGCTGCTCGGTCAGATGGCGCGCGGCGAGCTCTCGATCGCGGACCTGAGCGAGGCCGAGCTCGTCGGGCCTCGGCCGCGGCGCAGGTGAACCCGCAGGAGCTCGCTGCAGCCGGCTTCACGATCAGGCCGACGCTCGGCAACGCGTGCGCCGCGCTCGCGGCCGCGTGCGATGGCGCGCACGCGCGCGACGGTCACGGCTTCAACGCGTACGACGCTGCATTCGGCCGCGCGATGGCCGAGCTCGGCGAGGCCAACTGGACGCCGCGCCAGAAGCGCGCAGTCTGGAAGCTGCTGCGGAAATACAAGGCGCAGCTGCTCGCGAACGGCATCGTCTACTCGCAGATCCCAGAGCCGCCGGACCCGCAGGTCATCCCGATCGCTGCCGCCCCGAGCTACTCGCCGGTCAAGGAAGTGCGCTACGACCCGGCCGAAGATCGCTTCGAGCTCGTTTCCCCTTTCGATCCGGTCGCGGTCGCTGACGTGCGGCGCATTCCCGGCAGGCGTTGGGACGGTCAGCGGAAGCTGAACCTCGTGCGCGCCGCGCTCGAGGCGGTCGACGCGCTGCAGGCGTTCGCCGAGAAGCACGGCCTCGAGTGGACCGCGGCCGCGCTCGAGCGCCTGAGCGTCTTCGAGCGCGAGCGGCAGGGCAAGCGCGAGCTCTTCGAGCTCAGCACTGCGCTCGACTACCCGCTCGAGCCGATCGCCGGCCTCGGCGGCGAGCTCATGCCGTTTCAGCGCGCCGGCGTACGCTACGCGCAGATCGCACGGCGGACGTTTATCGCCGACGAGCAGGGCCTCGGCAAGACGATGCAGGCGCTCGCGTTCCTGCAGCTCGAGCAGGCTTTCCCCGCGGTCGTGCTCTGCCCGGCCAGCGTGAAGCTGCAATGGGCCGCGAAGGCGCGGCAGTGGCTGCCCGGCAGAACCGTGCGCGTGCTCGAGGGCAGAAGCACCGGCGGCGAGCTCTTCGATCCGTACGCCGCCGC
>Ga0196971_1000210_pt1 | contig 56541 bp, 57 predicted proteins | sample S1v_1013CmetaG_FD_148660 | JGI IMG/M metagenome (GOLD analysis project Ga0196971, IMG submission 148660) | Soil microbial communities from Anza Borrego desert, Southern California, United States - S1+v_10-13C | ecosystem: Environmental > Terrestrial > Soil > Desert | place: USA: California... | reverse complement strand
CCGCCAAGAACGCCGGCCCGGACGCGGGCGGCAGCAAGCCGAGCACGTTTGAAGAGTTCGCCAAGTTCGTCAGCACCTATGACGCCGACTACGTGTCCAAGCTCTCCGGCGTGCCCAAGGACAAGCTGCAGCGCCTGGCCGAGATGTATGCCGACCCGAAGGTCAAGGTGATGTCCTTCTTCACGATGGGCGCGAACCAGCACACCCGCGGCGTCTGGGTCAGCAACCTGATCTACAACATCCACCTGCTGACCGGCAAGATCTCCACGCCGGGCAACAGCCCGTTCTCGCTTACCGGCCAGCCCTCCGCCTGCGGCACCGCGCGCGAAGTCGGCACCTTCTCGCACCGCCTGCCGGCGGACATGGTGGTCGCCAATCCGAAGCACCGCGAAAAAGCCGAGCACATCTGGCAACTGCCCCCGGGCACGATTCCCGACAAGCCGGGCCTGCATGCAGTCGCCCAAAGCCGGGCGCTCAAGGACGGCAAGCTCAACGTGTACTGGACGCAGGTCACCAACAATATGCAGGCCGGTCCGAACGTGATGCAGGAAATGCTGCCGGGCTGGCGCAATCCGAACAACTTCGTGATCGTCTCCGACGTTTACCCGACCGCATCCACCATGGCGGCCGACCTGATCCTGCCCTCCGCAATGTGGGTGGAAAAGGAAGGCGCGTACGGCAACGCCGAGCGCCGCACCCAGTTCTGGCACCAGCTCGTGAATGCGCCCGGCGAGGCACGTTCCGACCTGTGGCAGCTGGTCGAGTTCTCCAAGCGCTTCAAGATGGAAGAAGTGTGGCCCAAGGAACTGCTGGACCAGGCACCGCAGTGGCGCGGCAAGACCATGTACGACCTGCTGTACAGGAACGGCGCGGTCGACAAGTTCCCCGCATCGCAAGTCGAGCAGGGTTACGAGAACCAGGAAGCCAAGCACTTCGGCTTCTACCTGCAGAAGGGCCTGTTCGAGGAATACGCGCAGTTCGGCCGCGGCAAGGCACACGACCTGGCCGACTTCGACACCTACCACCAGGTACGCGGCCTGCGCTGGCCGGTGGTCGACGGCAAGGAAACCAAGTGGCGCTTCCGGGAAGGTGTCGACCCGTATGTGAAGGCCGGCGAAGGCTACAAGTTCTACGGCCATCCGGACGGCAAGGCGGTGATCTTCGCGTTGCCCTACGAGCCGCCGCCGGAGACGCCGGACAAGGACTACCCGTTCTGGATGTCCACCGGCCGCGTGCTGGAGCACTGGCACACCGGCACCATGACGCGCCGCGTGCCCGAGCTGTACCGCGCGATGCCCAACGCGGTCTGCTACATGCACCCGGACGACGCACAGAAGCTCAACGTGCGCCGCGGCGACATGATCGAAGTTTCCTCGCGCCGCGGTTCCATCCGCACCCGTGTCGAGACCCGGGGACGCAACAAGCCGCCGCGCGGTCTGGTGTTCATCCCCTTCTTCGACGCCAGCCAGATGGTCAACAAGCTGGTGCTGGATGCAACCGACCCGATCTCGTTCCAGACCGACTACAAGAAGTGCCCGGTCAACATTCGCAAGGTATAAGGAGCCTGACATGAACGTGAAAAAATTCCTCACGGCGCTGCTCCTGCTGGTGCCGCTGGCCGGCACGGCCGTCGATTTCCAGGACAGCATGCGCGGCGCCACGCCGCTGGACCAGACCACGCAGCCGCCGCCGATCGCCAACCAGGACAACAGCGACATCAAGCGTTCGCGCAACTACGCGATGCAGCCGCCGGTGATCCCGCACAAGATCGAGGGCTACCAGGTCGACAAGAACGCCAACAAGTGCATGATGTGCCACGCGCGCACGCGCACCCAGGAAAGCCAGGCGCCCATGATCAGCGTGACTCACTTCATGGACCGCGACAGCAACTTCCTGGCCGAGCTGTCGCCGCGGCGCTACTTCTGCGTGCAATGCCACGTGCCGCAGGCCGACCTGAAACCGCTGGTGGAAAACGAGTTCCTCGACGTCGACACGATCCTGTCCAAGCCGGCCAAGACCTCGCTCGCACCGGCCAGGAAGAAGTGAGAGGCCGATCATGAAACAAGCCATCAAGCGGTACTGGGACATCCTGCGCCGCCCGAGCATGCACCTGAGCCTGGGCTTTTTGGTGATCGGCGCGTTCGTGGCAGGCATCGTGTTCTGGGGCGGTTTCAACACCGCGATGGAGGCGACCAACACGGAAGCCTTCTGCACCAGCTGCCACGAGATGAAGGACAACGTGTTCCAGGAACTGCGCACCACGATCCACTACAGCAACCGCAGCGGCGTGCGCGCCATCTGCTCGGACTGCCACGTGCCGCACAACTGGACCGACAAGATCGCGCGCAAGATGCAGGCGTCGAAGGAAGTGTGGGGCAAGATCTTCGGCACCATCGACACGCGTGAAAAGTTCGAGGGTCACCGGCTGCAGCTGGCGACGAACGAGTGGAACAGGCTGAAGGCGAACAACTCGCTGGAATGCCGCAACTGCCACCAGTTCGAGTCGATGGACTTCACGAAGCAGAGCAAGCGTGCCTCGGAAGCGCATTCGACCTATCTCGGCAGCGGCGAGAAGACCTGCATCGACTGCCACAAGGGGATTGCGCATCAATTGCCTGATATGGCGGATGTGAAGTAGCGGTTGGGCGGAATGGGGCGCGGTGGGTTTCGCTACGCTCTACCCACCCTACGGTTCTTTATAAAGGATGGTAGGGTGGGTAGAGCGAAGCGAAACCCACCATGCGCCCCTCGATAAAGAATCGTAGCGTGGGTAAAGCGCAGCGAAACCCACCAGCGCTCCCGCGATGAACAAACGCAAGAGAAAAGGAAACTGAAATGGGCTCAATGAGCATTGCGCACTGGCTGATCGTGCTGGCCATCATCATGCTGGTATTCGGCACGAAAAAGATCGGCTCCATCGGCAGCGATCTCGGCAAGGCAATCAAGGGTTTCAATGACGGCGTCAAGGGCGCCGACAGCGACCAGGCGGCGGCAAGCGACGGCCAGGCCCGTCAGGAAAAATCCGCCCCGGCAAACGGGAACAACGCGTAACGGGGACGACAAGGTGCCGCATCAAGGATGGGTCGACGGTTTCGGCCGTCGCATCGACTACCTGCGCATTTCCGTCACCGACAGGTGTGACCTGCGTTGCAGCTACTGCATGCCGGAGCACTTCCGCGATTACGAGGAGCCTGCGCACTGGCTGCGCTTCGATGAAATCGAGCGCATCCTGCGGATTTTCGCTTCACGCGGTCTGGGCAAGGTGCGGCTGACGGGAGGCGAGCCTTTGCTGCGCGGCGGCATCGCCGACCTGGCGGCACGCATCAAGCGGCTGCCCGGCATGGCGGACTTGTCCATCAGCACCAACGGTACCCAGCTTCTCAAAAGGGCCCAGGCGCTCAAGGATGCGGGCGTGGACCGTCTCAATGTCAGCCTGGATACCCTCGACCGCGAGCGCTTTGCTTCCCTCGTGCGCCGCGATGTGCTCAAGCAGGTCGTCCTTGGCCTGGAGAAGGCTGCTGCACTCGGATTCGGCAAGATCAAGATCAATATGGTCTGGCTGCCGGAAACCAGCGCTGCCGAACTCGATGCGATGATCGATTTTTGCCGCGCGCACGGCTTCATCCTCCGGCTGATCGAAACCATGCCCATGGGCGGCACCGGCCGGGCTGCCGGCCATGCCAGCCTGCAGCCGACAATCGCGGCGTTGCGGGAGCGTTACGGCCTGATCGACGGCGTCGTCGCCGGAGGCGGCCCGGCGCGCTACCTGGTCAGTCCGTCCGGAGATTTCAGCATCGGCTTCATCACGCCGCTGTCCCAGCACTTCTGCGAGACCTGCAACCGCGTGCGTCTGACGGTCGACGGCGTGCTGCACCTATGCCTGGGCCAGGAAGACCAGCTCGACCTGCGTGCATTGCTGCGTGGCGGTGCCAGCGACGAAGAGGTGATCGCCGCGATCGACGCAGCCTTGCTGCGCAAGCCGCACAGGCACGAGTTCGGGGAAAAGCCGATGAAGCTGGTGAGGCCGATGTCGAAGACGGGCGGGTGAGGCTTCACCGGCTGTTGCTCCAACTCCATCAACCTATCGGTTCGCGTCCAGCGCATGACGGGTGCGTCTGGTCCAGGTTTTTCAGTGTCAGCCTGGCTTCCAGCCCGCCGCCGGCGCGGTTGTGCAGTGAAACGGACGCGTCCATCGCCAGCGCGAGCTGACGCGTAATCGCCAGGCCCAGCCCGGTCCCGCCGGTATGGCGGTTACGCGATGCCTCTACCCGGTAGAACGGTTCGAATACGGATTCCAGCAAGTGCGCGGGTATGCCGGGCCCGCGGTCGAGCACGGAAATCCTTATCTCGCCGTCCAGGCGTGGCGCCACCACGATTTCCGCGGCCCCGGCGAACTTCAATGCATTGTCGACTAGGTTGCCCAGGATGCGGCGCAGCGCCTGGGGACGCGTGACGAGCGGCGTACCGATCCTGCCCTCGAGGGAAACGTCTTGCCCCGCATCCACGTAGTCGAAGACCAGGCTGTCCAGCAGGGCATCAGGGTCGATCCTGCACGGCACTTCCGCCGCGCCGTGCAGGGTACGGGCGTAAGTGACGCCTTCTTTCACCAGCGATTCCATTTCCTGCAGGTCTTGCAGCATGCGCGCGTGCTGCGGGTTGTCGTCCATCACGTCGAGCCGCAGGCGCATGCGCGTGATCGGTGTCTGCAAGTCGTGCGAGATTGCCGCCAGCACCTGGATGCGCTCGGCCATGAAGAGTGCGATCCGTTCCTGCATGGCGTTGAAGGCGCGCGACGCGCGCGCGACTTCCGACGGGCCGTCTTCCGGAAGACGCTCCGATTTCAGCGACGGCCCCAGCGCGTCGGCGGCTTGCGCCAGCCGGTGCAGCGGTTGAGTCGCCTGCCGCACGGCGAGCCAGCAGCAGAGGGCCAGCACCGCCAGTTGCAGCACGAGTGCCATCGGGAGCCAGCCCGACATCGGGGCCCCCGGCATGGGGCGCACGTCGATCGTCAGCGGGGACCCGTCGCTCAGTTGGAGGTGGACTTGCATGCGCTCCCGCTCGCCCGGGATGGCATTGACGGTGAGCGGATAGTTTGTCCCGACGCCGTCGGCGATCGATGCGGCGACCAGGGCCGACAGGCGGGCATCGGGCGGACTGCCGGTCATGCCCGGGCCGAGGATGAACTCGTAGCTGCGGCGCGCCAGACGGGGCAGCCACTGCGGACGCTCGGCGGCCGGCAATCGATCGAGCAGGGCAACCGAGCTGGCCACCTCGCGCTCGATATAGCCGATCATCAGGTTGGTCGTGGCCTGTTCGCGTTCCATCATCGTGACCCAGAACGACAGCCCCTGGGCCAGGGCCAGGCCGACGCACAGGATGACGGTGAGCCTGGCAAACAAGGTGCGCGGCCAGCGCAGCAGCGACTTCGGGTTCATTGCGCGCCTTCGATCACGGTCACCGCCGCCGAGAACACGTAGCCTTCGCTGCGCATCGTCTTGATGTAGCGCGGCTCGCGCGCGGTATCGGCCAGGCGCTGGCGCAGGCGGCTGACCAGCAGGTCGATCGAGCGGTCGAAAGCGTCTGCCTGACGGCCTTGGGTCAGGTTGAGCAGCTGGTCGCGCGTCAGCAGGCGCTGCGGATGGTCGAGGAATACGCGCAGCAGGCGGTATTCCGCACCGCTCAGGGCGACCATGGTCCCGTCCGGCTCGAGCAGGTGGCGTGCCGCGGTGTCGAGCCGCCAGTCGCCGAAGGCGAGCATCTTCGCGGCTTCGGTCACCTGCATGTTCGGCGGCAGCATCCGGGTCCGCCGCAATACCGCGCGGATGCGCGCCAGCAGTTCCCGTACGGCGAACGGCTTGGGCAGGTAATCGTCGGCGCCCATTTCCAGGCCCAGGATGCGGTCCGCCTCTTCGTCGCGCGCGGTCAGCATCACGACCGGCAGGGTGCGGTACTTCGAGGCCCGCAGTTCCCGGCACAGCGTCAGGCCGTCTTCTCCCGGCAGCATCAGGTCCAGCACGATCAGGTCGGGCGTGCTGCGCTCGAGCGCGGCGCGCATTTCGCGGCCGTTGGCAGCCAGCGAGGCTTGCAGCCCGTTCTTTTCGAGATAGGCCGCGAGCAGTTCACGGATGCCGCGGTCATCATCGACGATCAGGACGTGGTCGATTTTTTCCATGGTGGGCTCATTCCTTGCGGTGATTCATGCGCACGCGAGCGGTATGCAGCAAGGAGCAATGCACCGGCTGCACCATTTCCGCCGCTGCCGTGCCGGCAAAAAAAGCAATGATGGCAAACAGGCGCCTCATGCATCCTCCACCACCGACAGGCTCGCGCCGTCGCTCAAGCTTGCCTCCAGCGCATACGGGTCCACCCCGTCCAGGCACCCGATGTTGGCACGCCAGAGGGCGGGATCCTTGCGGGTCTGGTGGAACGGATAGATGCCGCAGTGGCGGCAGAAATAATGCTTTGCGGTACGGGTATTGAACTGATAGAGCGTCAATGCCTCCTCGCCGCTGAGGATCTTCAGTTCGGCCGCGGCGAAGGGCGGCGTCATCAATGCGCCCTTGCGGCGGCACAGGCTGCAGTTGCAGCGCGCGGCCGGTGTGACGGCCGTCCTGACTTCAAACTTGACAGCCCCGCAATGGCAGGATCCATGCAGTACGTCGGCGGGCATAGTGAGCTCCTTGATGGTCAATGTCCGCTCTTTATAGCCGAAGCGGCAGCCGGCTTTGTGTCTCAATGTATCCGCCCGGCGCCAGACACCTGCGGGTACAAAAAGCCGTCCGGCAATACACAGCCGAGATACAAGCCGGACCTACTCTGTCGATGAGCGGGGCGGCCGTGCAATGCGGCGCCGCGCTTCATCATGCTTTACCTGAACTTGTCCTGCATCCCGAGGAATCCGGAAGCGATCAAGAGACGGTCTTAATTATCACCTTATCAAGGAGTCCTCGATGACCAAACTCGAACATGTACTGTACACCGGGAAAACCCGCACCACAGGCGGCCGTGAAGGCGCCTCCCGCAGCAACGACGGCCGGCTCGATATCAAGCTGTCCTCGCCGGGTACCAAGGGCGGCGGCACCAATCCGGAACAGTTGTTCGGCGCCGGCTGGTCGGCTTGTTTCATTGGCGCAATGCATCTTGCCGCCGCCCGGATGGAAGCCGTACTCCCGCCGGACCTCGCCGTCGCCGCGGAAGTGGACCTGGGAACCGCCGACGGCGCTTACTTCCTGCAGGCGCGCCTTTACGTCAGTGCGCCGGGGCTGGCACCCGAAATCGCGCAAGCGCTGGTGAACGAGGCGCACCGGACATGCCCGTATTCCAAGGCAACCCGCGGCAATGTCGACGTGACGATCACTCTCGTCTGATGTAGCGAAAAAAGACGGAAGGCCGGCACGTATTGTTCGTACCGGCCGTCCGCCTCATTCATTCCTCGTCTGTTACTGCACTTTTTCCGTCAAATAGCGCGCCGCCGGCGTGTTGCGCGACAGCCTTGTCGCCATTTCCATGCGCGCCGCGTTGAAGCGCTCCCACTCGGCAAGGTCCGGCAGCGACGGAATGGTGACCACTTCCCCCTGGTCCAGCCCCGCGAGCGCGGCATCGACCATGTCTTCCGCCGTCATCACGATTTCCTGGGGCAGGTACTGCACCGGCGTGCCGGCGACGTCCCAGAACGCGGTGCTGGTGGCGCCGGGCAGCACCGCCTGAACGCGGATCTTGTCGCCCAGTTCCTTGTGCATCGACTGGGTCAGCGCCAGGACGTAAGCCTTGCTGCCGCCATAACTCCCGTTCAGGACTTCCGGAGCGATCGCCACGATGGAGGCGATGTTGATGATGGTGGCATTGCCGCGGGCGGCAAAGCCGGGCGCCGCCGCGTGCGTCAGGCGGGTGAGGGCGATCACGTTCAGGGAAATCATGCGGTCCAGGTCTTCCACTTTGGATTCCAGCAGAGGCGCAGTGGCACCCACGCCTGCATTGTTGACCAGCATGGTGATGCGGCTGTCTTCCGCCAGGCGCCGCTCGACCGTCCGCAGGTCCGCCGCGACCGTCAGGTCCGCCTTGAGGGTACTGACCGCGCGGCCCGTTTCCTTGCGCAGGCGGGCTGCAAGCGCGTCAAGTTTTTGCTGGTCGCGCGCGACCAGGATCAGGTCGAAGCCACGGCGCGCGAGGCGGTCCGCATACACGGCGCCGATGCCGGTCGAGGCGCCGGTGATGAGCGCCGTGCCCTTGGATTGCTGGGTTGTCATGAGCAGTTTCCTTTCATCTGTTGGTTTGACAGATGCAGTGTAGAGGCCTAGATTAAGGCCCATAGGACGTATTTACCTCAGTTTGGGACATCATGAAGCGACACATCGGCCTGCTGGTTTTTCCCGGTTTCCAGATCCTGGATCTTGTTGCAACGACCGTGTTCGAGCTCGCCAACGGTTACGTTGGCAACAGTGCGGCCCCGGCCTACGAGGTGACGCTGCTGTCCGAACACGGCGGCCTTGTGACGAGCTCCTCCGGTGTGCCTGTCGGGACAACAGCCTTCGGCGAGCATGCATTCGATACCGTGATGGTCGTCGGCGCGCTCGAGCCGCGCGCATCCAGCCCGGGCTTCCTGAACTTTCTCCAGGCAGCCAGCAAGGCGTCGCGGCGTACCGCGAGCATTTGCACCGGGGCGCTCTGCCTGGCGGAAGCCGGCATTCTCGACGGGCGCCGCGCCACCACGCATTGGTGCCTGGGGCGGGAATTGCAGCGCCGGTATCCGAAAATCAAGGTCGAGGAAGACCGCATCTTCATCAATGACGGCGGTGTCTGGACATCGGCGGGGATGACGGCATGCATCGACCTGTGCCTGGCCCTGGTGGAGGCGGATCACGGCGTGGAGATGTCGCGGCAGATCGCGCGCAAGATGGTGGTGTATCACCGCCGCAGCGGCGGACAGTCGCAGTTCTCGGCGCTGCTGGAACTGGAGCCGAAATCGGATCGTATCCAGAGTGCGTTGAGCTATGCGAAGAGCAATCTCCGCAAGCCGCTGTCGGTGGACGAGCTGGCCGACGTCGCCAACCTCAGCCGGCGGCAATTCAGCCGCAGTTTCCGCATCGAGACGGGGCAGTCGCCGGCACGCGCCGTCGAAGTGCTGCGCGTAGAGGCGGCGCGCGCGATGATCGAGGAAGGCACGCATCCCATCGACGTGGTTGCGCGCGAGACGGGCTTCGACGATCCCGAACGCATGCGGCGGGCGTTCCTGCGGGCCTACGGACAGCCGCCGCAGGCCGTCCGGCGGGCTGCCCGTCAGGACGCGGCCGCCTGACTCCGCGCCCGCTGCACCAACCCATCCTTCACTCCATCCCGCCTGCTGCGCGACGGGCGCATCCGGACGGAAACACCCCCCGTCGATTCTCTGTATCTGCCATGTATCCGGCCACGTCAGTGGTACGGCGTCATACAAAAAGCCGCTTGCCGAGACATATTCGGGATACAGCCGCTGCGCATACTCCATTCCAGCTGCCGGCCCATGAGGCTGGCGCCGGCCGGGCACTACCGCTATGAACCCCGGCCCTACCTGTCACCTGAATTGGAGAACCCAAATGAATGCCAAACACCTCATCGCCGCCTTCGCCGTCCTTGCCGCCAACGGCGCCGCATTTGCGCAGGAGTTCGTCGAGCCCGGCGTGAACTTTGTCTCGACGCGCACGCGTGCCGAAGTCATTGCCGAACTGAAGCAGGCGCAAGCCGACGGCACCTACCGCGTATCGGATGCGGACTACCCGATCATCAAACAGGTCGGCACGCCAAAGAGCCGCGCCGAAGTCCTCGCCGAACTGAAGCAGGCACAGGCCGACGGCACCTACTACGTAAGCGACCTCAACTATCCGCCGCTGCCGCCGGCAGGCACGCCGCGCACGCGCGCGGAGGTGCGCGCCGAGCTGGAACAGCACCTCAAGGCGCATCCCTTCGGCACGGTCGACACCCGGTACTCCGGTTCCTGAACTGATGCACCGCGGCTGCCGCAACGAACCATTCCAACCGACCTGAGCGCACCATGACCAATTTGATCGAAGCGCCCCTGGCCCTGCTCGCCGGCGTGTTCACCATTGCCTCGCCCTGCATCCTCCCGATCCTGCCTATCGTGCTGGGCAACGCAGTGACCGGCGCCGGTGATTCCCGCCGCAGCCGCCCGCTTTTCATCGTGCTGGGCTTCGTACTGTCGTTCACGGCGCTCGGCATGTTACTGGCCACCGTCTCGCAATCGGCAGTGGCGGCGAGCGAGGCGGCGCGCCTTGCGGCGCTCGTCCTGCTCGGGTTGTCCGGCATGGCGATGCTGTGGCGGAGGCCGTACGACTGGGTGATGGCGCGTGTTAGGGAACCTCTGGACCGGATCGGTTCAGGTGCGGCCGGCGCCGGCTCCGGACACCTTGGAGGCTTCGTCCTCGGCATGTCCCTTGGCGCCGTCTGGACACCTTGCGCCGGCCCGGTGCTGGCCTCGATCCTCGTGCTGGTCGCCACTGCGCAGGACGTTGCGTGGTCGGCGCTGCTCCTGACGCTCTATGCGATAGGAGCAGGGATCCCCATGCTGGCGATCGCCTACGGCGGCCGCTTCATGACGACCCGGGTGCGTGCGGTCGCACGCCATGCGCAGCGCCTGCAGCAGATTTTCGGCGCATTGATTGTGATGACAGCCGTTGCCATCTACTTCCATTACGACGTCCTGTTTTATGCCTGGCTGTCGAACTACTTGCCCAACCTGAAAGGAATTTGAGATGAAAACAATGTTAAAGGCGCTGCTCTCCGCGACCGTTCTCTGCGCCGCCGTGGCCCATGCCGCCCCCTTGGAAAGTCAGGGGCAGGCGCCGGAATTTTCCGGCATCGACAAGTGGCTGAATTCGGAACCCCTGTCCATGCAAAAGCTGCGCGGGAAGGTGGTGCTGGTCGACTTCTGGACCTTCGACTGCATCAATTGCATCAACACCCTGCCGCACGTGAAGAGCTGGCACGACAAGTACAAGGACCAGGGCCTCGTCATTGTCGGCGTGCATACGCCGGAGTACGTCCATGAGCGTTCCACCGCCAACGTCATCTCGGCGTTGAAGCGTTTCGATATCCGCTACCCGGTGGCGCAGGACAACCGCTATGCCACCTGGAGCGCGTACAACAACCGCTACTGGCCGGCGACCTACCTCATCAACAAGAAAGGGCAGATCGTCTACAAGCATTTCGGCGAAGGCAAATATCAGGAGACGGAAGCCGCGATACGTGCCTTGCTTGCAGAACCGGCGTGAGAATGACGAATGCCGGGATTGCATCCCGGCCGACCGCTTGGGGAATGAAGCTGGTAGGCTGGAATGAAATCCCGGCATTCATCAAATGTTCACCGTGGATTCGCGCTTGCGCCGCGCCGTCGTGTTCTCGCCGGCCACTCCCCAGTTGTCGGTATCGACTTCATCGATGATGACGAAGGTTGTCGCCGGATCCTTGTTCAGAACACGTACCAGCAGATCGGTCGCCCCTTCGATCAATTCCTGTTTCTGTTCGGCGGTAACGCCCTCGCGGGTCACACGGATGTTTACGTAAGGCATGGTCAAGTTTCCTTTTCAAGAAAGTGAAGCGGGGTGAGGTTCGCGATTACCAGGTGCCGGCCGTGGCGCCGCCATCGACGGTGAGTACCGCGCCGCTGGTGAACTGCGCGTCGGTCAGGTAAAGCACGGCATCGACGATGTCCCTGGTCGAACCGGTCCTCCCGGAGGGCGACAGCGACTTCAGGAACTTGCGGGTGCCATCGTCCGTGCCATGCATCGGCGTATCGATGATGCCCGGCGCGACCGCATTGACCCTGACGTTGGACGCCGCCAGTTCCAGTGCCAGGCCGCGTGTCGCATGATTGAGTCCGCCCTTGATCAGGACGGGCAGGAGGGCAGGGACCTTCACGTTCGGCTGCATGGCCACGCTCGCCGTGATCGTCACGATATGGCCTTCGCGCCTGGTCCCCATGTGAGCCGCGGCCTCCTGGGATGGATAGAAGAATCCCTTGAGATTGGTGTTGACGATGGTGTCGACGTCTTCCTCGGTGTAGCAGGTGACCGGCTTGGCGGTAAAGATCCCGGCGTTGTTGATCAGGATATCGACCTTGCCGAAGGCGGCGATGGCCTTTTCGAACAGCGCTCTTGCGGTCGCCGGTTTGGCGATATCGCCCGGCACTTGCAGGAAGCGCGAGGAATTGCCGAGTTTCGCTGCCGCCTCTTCCAGGCGCTCCGCGGTGCGGGCATTGCCCACGACGAAATAACCGCGTTTCAAATATTCCTCGGCCAATGCAAAACCGATGCCGCTGGATGCGCCGGTGATGATGACTGTCTTGTTAATCGCGTTCATTGATGCCTCTTCAAAAGTTGTCGCTCGGTGCCTGCACCTGTTGCATGCCATTCCGATGTGGAGGACTATACTTTTGCTCCAGGCGTCGATAAACATCGCGCCGCGCAATTGAATTGATACACCGTGTAATGAATGGACGGATCCGATGAAACGGCATTTCGACGACGTCCTGCTCGGCAGCATCGAGCTGTTTTGCCTCGCGGCAGAGCTGGGAGGTTTTACTGCGGCAGCCAATGCGGCGGGCCTCACACCGGCCGCTGTGAGCCGTTCCGTCGCCAGGTTGGAAGAGCGCCTCGGGGTTCGGCTGTTCGTGCGCACGACAAGGCAGATCAGGCTGACCGACAGCGGCCGTCTCTATTTCGACCAATGCCGCCCGGCGCTTGCGCAAATGGTCGACGCCGAGCGCCAGGTGACAGGCGGCCAGGTCGCGCCGGCCGGGGTGTTGCGGATCAGCATGCCCACGCCCTACGGGCATTACCGGGTCTTGCCGCTCCTCCCCGAATTCCGGCAGCGTTACCCCGGTGTGCGGGTGGAGAGCCATCTCAGCAACCGGAACATCGATTTCTCGGACGAGGAATATGACCTCGCGATCCGCGGGCGCGCGCCCGACGATTCCACGATGATTGCCCGCAAGCTGGAAGACGCCGAGCTGGTGCTGGTGGCGGCGCCGTCCTACCTGAAGCGTGCAGGGAAGCCGAAGACGCTCGAGGACCTGCAAAAGCACGAATGCATTCAATTCGAGCTGCCCAGTACAGGCCGTCGTCTTCCCTGGCTTTTCCGCGCCGGCGGCGAAGGCAGCGGCAAGGCGGCCGAGGTCTTTACCAGCGGGGCATACGCCTGCGCGGATGATGTCCTTGGCATTGTCACCCTCGCGCGCAGCGGAGCGGGGCTGGCGCAGACCTACCGGTTTATCGTCGACAAGGACATCAGGAATGGCGACCTGGTCGAACTCATGCCGCAATGGGGCGGCACGTCGCGTCCGTTCTACCTGATCTATCCGCATGCGCGGCATGTTCCGTTGCGGGTGCGGACCTTCGTGGAGTTCTTGATCGGGAAGACGGGCGATGTGAGGCCTTGACGGCGTGCGTCCGACTCGCAACGACGCCGGCCAATCTTGCATACTGGTAAACTACACCGGTTTTGCCGCGCTTCACTTTTCTGCTTGTAGTGCCGAGGACTGATTCGTATCAGGCATATAGGCCTCGGGCCGCAAGCAGGAAGCGATGCAGCGATTTCCGGACCTACACACAGCCGCCATGCCAGTTCTCAAGCAAACAACGTTCAACGACGCCTATCTCGTCGGCCTTGCCATCCTGGTGTTCGTCATCGATGCCGTCACGCCACTCGGCTATTCCGAATGGGTGCTTTACGTGCTGCCGGTGGCGATCTGCGTGCGCCAGTCCCGTCCGCAGTTGCCGCTCCTCGTCGCGGTGGCGCTGATGCCCTTGCTTATCCTCGGCTATTTCCTGTCGCCACCCGGCGTCGACACCGAGATGGCTATCATCAACCGCCTGTTTTCGATTCCTCCGGTCTTCGGCGTGGCCTACCTCGCCCGTTGGGTGATCGAGGAGCGCCTGCTGGCGCAAAAACTCATGTGGTTCGAGCACGGACGCGCCGAAGTGGCGAAACACCTCCTGGGCGAACCCACGGTTGGCGAAGTCGCCGAAAATATCCTGCACTCCCTCGCTCGGTATTTCGATGCCCAGGTGGCGGTGCTTTACCGGCTGGACGGAGACGCATTGCAGCGCACCGCGACCTACGCACTGGATCTGTCGCAGGCTGCGGAGCGCATTCCGGCCGGGAGCGGCACGGCCGGGGAGGTCGTCCGCGAAGGCAAGGCAGTGGTGCTGCGCGGCCTGCCGGGCGATTTCCTGCGCATCAGCTCAGCCATCGGGAGCGCCGCGCCCGCGCATGTCGTCGTTGCGCCGTTGATGGCCGAAGGCCACGTGGAAGGCGTCGTCGAGTTTGGGTTCCTGCGCCAGGACAGCTTCGAGAACGAGGTCAGGTTGCTGGAGCTGGTCGCCAACAAGATCGGCAGTGCGCTCCGCTCGGCACTGTACCGCCAGAACCTGAAGGACTTGCTGGAAGAAAGCCAGCGCCAGGGCGAGGAGCTCCAGGCGCAGCAGGAGGAATTGCGGGTCACCAACGAGGAACTGAACGCGCAGGCGAAGGCGCTCCAGGAGGCGCAAGCCGAACTCGAAACCCAGCATAGTGTGCTGGAGCAGGCCAACGTGCAACTGGAGGAACGCAACGAGCTGCTCGAGCAGCAGAAGCGCAACCTGATCGCGGCCCAGCAAGCGGTTGAAAGGAGTGCCGCGGAGCTGGAGCGGGCAAACCGCTACAAGTCCGAATTCCTCGCCAACATGTCGCATGAGCTGCGTACCCCGCTCAACAGCTCGCTCATTCTTTCGCACATGCTGGCCGAAAACAAGACCGGTACGCTGACGGAAGAACAGGTCCGCTATGCGCGGACTATCCATTCGGCCAACACCGACCTGCTCAACCTGATCAACGACATCCTGGACTTGTCCAGGATCGAAGCGGGCCAGCTGCTCGTGCAGGCCGAACCGGTCCGCCTGCAGCCGCTCCTCGAGTCGCTGCGGCAGGCGTTCGAGCCGGTGGCGTCCCAAAAGGGCCTCGGCTTTTCCATTTCCGTCAGTGCGGACGCGCCCGCAGAGATCGTGACGGACGAACTGCGGCTTTCGCAGGTCGTAAAGAACCTCTTGTCGAACGCTTTCAAATTTACCGAAACGGGGGAAGTTGAACTCCAGGTCGCCCTGGCAGCCCAGGGCAGGATGCGGTTCGCCGTCCGGGATACGGGGATCGGCATCGCACGTGAACAGCAACAGGTCATCTTCGAAGCCTTCCGGCAGGCCGACGGCAGTATCAGCCGCACGTACGGCGGCACGGGCCTGGGCTTGTCGATCTCGCGAGAACTGGCCCGCCTGCTCGACGGCGACATAGAAGTAACGAGCAGCCCTGGCATCGGCAGCACCTTCACGCTGGAGTTTGCGGCCCGGCTCGACACCGAAGCGTCACCGCGAGCCACCGTGACAGAACTGCCGGCCGCCAATGACGTGCCGCGCGCCCGGCTCCAGGCTGCAGAAGGCGCTGTCGCCGAAGCGGACGAGGCCCGCCCGTCCGTGCAAGACGACCGGGGCGAACGCCAACACGAAAGGCTGATCCTGATCGTGGAAGACGATGACAAGTTCGCCTCCGTCCTCTGCGACCTGGTGCGTGAAATGCATTTCGACTGCCTCCACGCGCCCACCGCGAACGCGGCCATCCAGCTTGCGCAAGAGTACCGGCCCGATGCGGTCCTGCTGGACGTGCACCTGCCCGACTACTCGGGCCTGAGTGTGCTCGAACGCCTCAAGCGCGAGTCGTCCACGCGGCATATCCCCGTGCACATGATCTCCGTCGATGACTACCGGAAAACTGCGCTGGAGCTGGGAGCCATCGGCTACACGCTTAAGCCGGTCGCCAGGGACGAGGTCGCGCGTTCGATCAAGCGGATCGAGGAAAGGCTCTCGCGCCGGGCCAGCCGGATCCTGATCGTCGAAGACAACGCCTCTCTGCGCGACAGCATGGCGGCCATGCTGGGCGCGCAGGGAACCGATATCGTCAGCGTCGGCACCGCAGAGGAAGCGCTGGAACAGCTCGCCGCCGTGACCTTCGACTGCATGGTGATGGATTTGAACCTGCCGGACAAATCCGGTTTCGACGTGCTCGATCAAATGGCCAGGGAGCAGAAATACGGGTTCCCGCCGGTGATCATCTACACCGGGCGAGTCTTGTCGCGGGATGAGGAACAGCGGCTGAGACGGTATTCTCAATCGATCATCATCAAGGGCGCCAGGTCGCCGGAACGCCTGCTGGACGAGGTGTCGCTGTTCCTCCACCGCGTCGAGGCGTCGCTGCCGGAGGATCAGCAGGAGATGCTGCTGCGTGTCCGGCAGCGCGATGCCGCATTCGAGGGCAGACGGATCCTGATCGCGGAAGACGACATTCGCAACGTATACGCGCTGACCAGCATTTTCGAGCCGCTGGGCGCCGAGCTTGTCATTGCCCGCAATGGCCGGGAGGCGCTGCAACGGCTGGCCGAGCATGAGATCGACCTCGTGCTGATGGACGTGATGATGCCCGAAATGGATGGCCTGTCCGCCATCCGGGAGATCCGCCGGCAGGCACAGCACAAGAACCTTCCTGTCGTGGCGCTGACCGCGAAGGCCATGACGAACGACCGCCGCGACTGCCTGGAGGCAGGCGCCAACGACTATATCGCCAAGCCGATCGACGTGGAGCAGCTGGTATCCCTGTGCCGCGTCTGGATGCCGCGTCACTCGCTGCGTGCATAACGGACATCAATGGACATCAATGGACATCGACCCCGATTTCGATATCGAACTCAAGCTGCTGCTCGAGGGAATCTATCTCAAGTACCAGCATGATTTCCGGCACTACGCCGTGGCCTCGCTGCGCCGGCGCGTGCGCCTGGCGATGGACCGGTTCGGATGCGCGACCGTCTCGCAGCTGCAGGACAAGGTCTTGCGCGACCCGGCACTCTGCAGCCAGATGCTGCGCTTCCTGACCGTGCAGGTGAGCGAGATGTTCCGTGATCCAGGCTATTTCCGCGCCGTGCGCGAGCATGTCGTGCCGGCCCTGCAGACCTATCCGTCGTTCAAGGTATGGATCGCCGGCTGCAGCACCGGGGAGGAGGTGTGGTCGATGGCGATTCTCCTGGAAGAAGAGGGCGTGCTCGATCGCAGCGTGATCTATGCGACAGACATCAATCCGGACGCGCTCAAGACGGCGGAAGCCGGCGTCTATCCGGTCGAGCGGCTTGCCCAGTTCAGCGCCAGCTACCAGGCCGCCGGCGGCAAGGGAAGCCTGTCCGATTACTACACGGCCGCCTATGGCAGCGCGATGTTCCAGCAGCGGCTCAAACGCAAGGTGGTGTTCGCCGACCACAGCCTGGCGACTGACAGCGTGTTCTCGGAGACGCATTTCATTTCCTGCCGCAACGTTCTCATCTATTTCAATCTCGCATTACAGAATCGGGCGGTCGGCCTGTTCAAGGATTCGCTGGTGCGCCGCGGATTCCTTGGGCTGGGCACCAAGGAAAGTCTGCGCCTGACCGACTATGCAAGGGATTTCAGGGAAGCGGTTCCGCATGAACGAATCTACCAGCGGGAATGAGGTAGTGAGCAATGGCCAATACGACGAGCAGCATTGATGCAGTAGTGATCGGCGCCTCCGCCGGCGGCGTCGAAGCGTTGTTGCATGTGCTTGGCGCACTGCCGGCGGACTTCCAGGCGGCGGTGCTCGTGGTCATGCACCTGGCCCCGGACCGGCCATCGATCATGCCGCGCCTGCTGGCGCAGCGCTGCGCGATGTCCGTCAAGGAGGCAGACGACAAGGAAGAGATTCGCGCCGGCACGGTGTATCTCGCAGTGCCGGACTATCACCTCCTGGTCGAGCCCGAAAAACGGCTTGCGTTATCCAGGGACGAGCCCGTGCATTATTCACGGCCGTCGATCGATGTGCTTTTCGAGTCGGCAGCGTACGCCTATTGCAGCCGGCTGCTGGCGATCGTCCTGACCGGCGCGAGCAATGACGGGGCGGATGGCCTGCGGGCCGTGCGCGCAGCCGGCGGCGCCGCATGGGTACAGGATCCTTCCGAGGCAACAGTGGATATCATGCCGGCTGCCGCGCTGGCGCAGGCTGGCGCGGACCGGGTACTGACATTGAGCGAAATTGCGGCCGGACTTGCGGCCATTGCAACCCAACAAGAAAGATAAGACATGCTTCCCGCATTTTCCGACCCTGTGAAAGTGCTCGTCGTCGACGACGTCGAGAAGAACCTGCTGGCCATGCAGGCGTTGCTGGAACGCCCCGGTCTTGAGCTCCTGTGCGTCTCGTCAGGCGAAGCGGCACTCGAACTGCTGTTGCAGCACGAGGTCGCACTGGCGCTGGTCGACGTCAACATGCCCGGCATGGACGGCTTCGAGCTGGCGGAACTGATGCGCAGCAACGCCAGGACACGAACGATTCCAGTCATCTTCATCACAGCCGCGCTGCACGATGCAAGTCGCGCCTTCCGCGGGTACCAGGCGGGGGCCGTCGATTTCCTCTACAAGCCGTTCGAGCCCGATGTCCTGCGCAGCAAGGTCGATGTCTTCGTCGCGCTCTTCACCCAGCGCAAGCAACTCGAGCTGCATGCCGCCGAGCTGAAGCACGCCATCTATGTCAACGATATGTTCAATGCCGTGCTGGGGCATGACTTGCGCACGCCGCTGGCGGCGGTCATGACAGGTGCGGAGGTCATCATGCATACGGCCGCGCAACCAAACATTGTGTCGACGGCTGCGCGGATTCGCTCAAGCGGCGAGCGCATGGAGAAGATGGTCGCGCAGCTGCTCGCCCTCGCCGGGACGCGTTCGGGCGAGATACCCTTGGAGCTGGCCAACGGCGACTACGGCGCGGTCTGCGAACAGATCATTTGCGAGCTGACCAACCCGGCTTCGCCACAGCATGGGCGGGATGACGTTCGCCTCACGATCGAGGGCAATGCCGAAGGGCTCTTCGACAAGCACCGCATCGCGCAGGTACTTTCCAACCTCGTCGCCAATGCCCTACTGCACCGGACGCCCGGCACATTGGTTGAGGTGACGATCGACGGGTCAAGGCAGGATCGGGTAAGCATCCGCGTAGGGAACGAAGGCTGCATCGAAGCCGACGTCCTGACCACGATATTCGAGCCATATCGCAGCGGCAAGCGCGCGTCCACGAACGCGTCTGGGCTCGGGCTGGGGCTGTATATCGTCAAGCGGCTGGCGGAAGCCCATGGCGGCGCCGTGACGGTTCAATCCAGTGTTGGTGAAGGAACGCAATTTGAAGTCGCCTTGCCGCGCATTCCACCGAACGTGAAATCCGGCATTGCCAATCCGCAATGAGGGAAGGGGGCTTGCCCCGAACAGGATCCTTGCTCTTGCTCAAGAACCCTGCCTGACGCCCGCTTGACCTGTAATTCGGTGTTTGCCAAAATAGCGAAATGGACTCCGTTTTCAAGGCGCTGTCAGACCCGACGCGGCGCCAGATCCTCAAACTCCTGCGCGAGAACAATCTCAGCGCAGGCGACATCGCTTCGCATTTTGCCGTCTCGAAACCCACCATTTCAGGTCATCTCTCCGTGCTGAAAGAAGCTGGCCTGGTGGACGTGGAGCGGCATGGAAACGTATTGATCTATCGGCTGAAGCTGAGCGTGCTGGAAGAAACGATGATTCCCTTCATGGAATTCTTCGCACGGAATCAGGATTCGAGAAACAAGAAGGAAAAGAAATGAAACATCCTGCGGTACTGGTCCCGCTGGTTCTGGGAAGCCTTGCGCTTGCCGTATCCGTCCTGCTGCATGGACGCCTTCCCGAATCGATGGCGATCCATTGGAACCTGAGCGGCGAGCCCGACGGGTTCGCCTCGAGGCAGATCGGCGCTTTTGCTCTGCCCGTTCTGACACTTCTGCTTTCATTGGGACGCACCGTGATACACCGCCTCGAGCCGCGGGCGCCGAACCTCGAACGCTCTTCAAAGGCACTGTCAGCGCTCGTCGTGGCCATGGCGCTGGTGTTGACGCTGGTCCATCTCACAATCCTGGCCGCGGCGATCGGCATGACGATCAATCCCGCGGCAGTGGCGATCGGCGCCACCGGACTGCTCTTGACGCTCTCCGGCAACTACATGGGCAAGACACGTTCCAATTTTGCCATCGGGATCCGGAACCGTTGGACCTTGTCCGACGAGCAGGTATGGGACAAGACGCATCGCGTTGGCGGAAGGCTGTTTGTCGCCGAGGGCGTCGTAGCCTTGCTCATATCACTCACCGGCTTGAGCGGGACGGAAACAGCAATAGCACTGTTTGCCGCAGTCGCCGCGACACTGGGGGGCCTGCACTTGTATTCTCTGAGTTTGTGGCGCAATCGCGCCCCCGGCGGCGGGCGCACGCGATGATGTTCTGGAAAGAACTCACCGCCCTCGGGGACGCAAGCATTACACTGCCCGCAGCCATCGTCATCGCTCTGTTGCTCCTTGCCCCGACCACGAGAGGGCTGGCGCTGCGGTGGTTTGTCCTGTTCGGAGCGATGTTAGCCTGCGTGGTCGCCACGAAGCTGGCATTTCTTGCCTGGGGTGCCGGAATTGCGGAGATCAATTTCACCGGTATCAGCGGACATTCCTCTCGGTCGGCCGCCGTTTGGCCTGCGCTTGCCTTTGTACTCGTCTGGAACAGCAGCAAGGCAACGCGCAGAAACGTTGTTGCGCTCTCTTTTGTCATTGCCGCCTTGATTTCCGCATCACGCGTGATCATTGACGCGCACTCGCTTTCCGAAGCGTTGCTCGGCTTTGTACTTGGTTCGGTGGTCTCTATGCTTTTCATGCAGCGCGCAGCCGCATATCAACCTCGTCCTGTCGGTCACCCGATTCTTGCGGTCGGGGCTGTCATCCTCGTTGGCTCGGCTCTGCTCGGCCCGGCGCCCACGAAGACATGGATGCGCGAGCTGGCCTTCTATCTGACGGACCGTGATGAACCGTACAGCCGCAACGAGTTGATGCAAGGTACTGGAGGAGCGCGGCAATAGAACTGGCGCGTCCCTGCGCGCGCGATTGTTTCCCCATATTCATGGGAGGAAACTGAAAGGAGCGTGTGCTTAAATGCCTTACTCCCAACCAGACCTGCGCAAGCGCGTGGCGCTGCTCGCGGCATAAAATGACAAGACAAGTATTGTTGGCATCAAGTGTATTGCTGTCGCTTCTCATCATGCTCGCCCTTCTCATGCAGGGCTGGCGAATGAGAGATGAACGTGCTGACGATGCCGGCTGGGCGCAACTGCACGCGTCGCAACCAGGCGATCACAAGGTCTTCGAACCTGCGATGGTTCAGCACTTGCCGGACCCGGCCCGCCGCTACTTTCTTTTCACGATAGCACCTGGCACACCACTGGTTCCGGTAAGCGAGATTCGAATGCATGGGGAGATCGGCCTGGGCAGCAAGGACGCTCCCGGTTACCAGCCGATGCGCGCACACCAGATTCTCGCCCCGCCTCACGGCTTTATCTGGCGAGTTGATGCGGGTTCCGGCGCGATGCGCATGAGCGGCTCGGACGGCATGCTGCAAGACCGTGCGTGGACCCGATTCTGGCTCAACTGGACGCTTCCGGTGGTGCGGGCAGGCGACGACGAGAATGTCCTGCGCTCAGCGTTCGGCCGCGTTGCAGCAGAGGCGGCGTTCTGGGCGCCTGCATCGCTCTTGCCGGGGAATGGCGTCATTTGGGAGAGCGGTGATGGACCGAACCGTGCCAGGGCAACCGTGAGGCGGGGTGCGCTCACCCAGTCGCTCGAGATGGAGATTGCAGAAGACGGACGGCCCCTGTGGGTAATGATTCCGCGGTGGAGCAATGTCAACCCTGAGGGGGAGTGGCGCGTCCAACCGTTTGGCGGCACCCTCGCAGACTTCCGCAGCTTTGGCGGCTATACCCTCCCGACACGGGTCGACGGCGGCAATCATTTTGGCACCCCGGACTACTTCCCATTCTTCCGCGCCCAGGTCGAGGAGATAAGCTTCCCCCGGCAATGATTCCTGCGAATGCGCTATGCGGCTGCTTCTGTCAAAGCCCGCAATGCATCGGCAATATCGTAGGGTTTTGGAAGGACCTGTACCCCCGGAATCGACACCCGTTGTTCGGAGTAGCCGGTGGTAAGCACAACACCGACTTGGGGGCGGCGCTCTCGAAGCGATGCGGCCAGCTCAATGCCGCTCATCGAGCCTGGCATCACAACATCGGAAAACACGATATCCACGGGTGCGCCGGTATCGAGCAAAGCCAATGCATGATCGGCACTCTCCGCCGTGAAAACTTCGAAGCCTGCCTTCTCGAGCGCTGGTACCACGCTTTCCCGCACAAGAGGATCGTCCTCGACAAACAAGAGCCTGATGCCCGCGACGGGGGCGGCTTCCTTTTCCCGCATCTCGATCGTCTGCCCGGCAATCGGTCCAGCCGACTTCGGCAAGTAGATCTCCACGGTTGTTCCATGGCCCTCGCTGCTATGCAGGAGCAGCGTCCCGCCTGACTGCCGGGCAAAGCCGTACGCCTGGGGCAGTCCCAAGCCGGTGCCTTGGCCGATTTTCTTGGTCGTGAAGAACGGGTCGAGCGCCTTTCCCATCACCTCCCGGGTCATTCCCAGGCCGGAATCGGCCATGCACACACGGACATACTCTCCTGCGGGGATTCCCTCCAACGGAGAGGCGAGCATCTCGTTGCTGACCGTCAGCCGGATGGTGCCGCCGGCAGGCATTGCATCCTTTGCGTTGAAGGCGAGATTGATCAGCGCCAGTTCAAACTGGGTAGGGTCTATGGTGACAGCCCAGAGACCGTCAGCGACATCGACTTGCAGATCCACGTTTGACGGCAAGATGTTCTCGACCAGCTGCTCAAAGTCTCTGACGTGCCGGTCCAGGCTGACGGTTTCCAGTCTTGCGTCCTGCGTCCGGCCGAATGCGCTTAGCTGGCCGGTCAAGGAAGTTGCCCGGTCCAGGGCTTTGTTGCAGGTATCGATCAGGGACTGCACGCGCTCCTGGCTGGAGATCATCCGGGCCAGTTGCAGCGCGGTGGTCAGCGTCTGGAGCAGATTGTTGAATTCATGGGCAATGCCCGCGGTAAGCCTGCCCAGCGCATCCATTTTCTGACTTTGGAGCAGGGCTCGCTGTGCCCGCTCGGTATCGGCAACGGCCTGGGCTACGCGGTGCTCCAGTTCCTGCTTGCTTCGCCGGATCTGTCTGCTGGCATCGGTAATGCGGGCGCCGACAGCATCCACTTCAACCAGCCCCTGGGGCTGATAGAGGACTTCTTCGCCGCGTCCCAGCTTGTCTGCAGACGCGCCCAGCTGATTCATGCGCCCGATGACTCTTGTGGCAATGCGCTGGGCAAAGATGAACGAGATCCCCAGCAGTATTGCCATCATGAAGGCCAAAAATGCCGCGGCCCGAAATGGAGTACGACGGAGTTCGGCTTCCGGAATGCTCAGGACGATCGTCCAATCCGAGATCGGAACACGCTTGAAAAAGGTTTTCACCGGAACTCCGTCCAGCGTCACCGTCTGGACGATTCCTTCCGTTGTCGAGGAAAAGAGCTTTTGAATGCTCTCGTCAGACGATTTGCCGACATACTGCTGATGATCCCGGGATCGTGCCACGATCACGCCCTTGCGGTCCACGATCACTCCCAACCATTGGCGAGGCAGATCTTGCTGCACCAGGAGAGACTGCATCGCCAAGACATGTACTCCCATGATGAGGAAGTACTGAATCTCGTCTCCTTGCATGATCGGAACCTGGAGTATGAAGTCGTGGCGCTTAGCTACTGGAGCGAGAAAGACGTCCGAGACGAGGGTCTGCGCTGCGCCATGCCGCTGCATGAGCGCGTCCATGTTTGAAGCACGTTGCTTCGGAAGCGGTGCCCCGAATGGCGCGCGGGTATTCAGTAACTGGCGGCCGCTCTTGTCCACAAGAATAATGGCCGTCTCGGGAGTGGGCGCCATTTTCTTTGCGTAGGCATAGAACTCTTGCAGATCGCCGCTGGCGAGAGCCGGGAAATTGGCGAGTGTCTTGAGGATGCCTTCCTTCGCCTGCAGTTCATTGTCCACCAGGAGGGAAAAGGCCCGGGCGGCTTCGGTCATCCCCTTCTCTTGTGCCGCCTGCTCTTCCCTGTAGACATACCATACGGCAAGTATCGAGGCCAGAAAGGCTGGAATCACAACAGACAGGACCAGGATAATCAGTTGACTTCTAAAACGCATGGTCGCCGATCAGGGGTAAGCGGGTGACACTCCTGTGGAGTCAGCCCGCTGTCTTTGATGAGAAACATGGGGTGAATATACAGCAAGACTGCCGCTGGGGGTCCGGGCGGCGAAGCACGCACGTGAAGACTTTACGGGTAGAAGTTAACCGGTAGAAACGGGCGTGGAAACGGCGCTTCCGGTCCGGCTGTTTGCCGAGGTACGTAGCCCCTTGCCTGCAGAATCAAACAAGAATCTGCCCGGCATCCACTTGGCCGACCAGTGTAAGCAGGGTCAAAGGGTCTTCATCGACGCGTGCCGTCAGGGCCGTGAGTTGGGCCGGGGTTGCCTCCTTCTGCGATGCCGTCAGGTGTCCGACGCTGAAAATCCCCCAGTCCACCCGATTCTGGAAGAAATCCTTTCCGTCGACCTCGTCGGCGACGCCGAGGGCCGCATTGGTCATGTTGATGACAAGTTGTCCGCGGCTATGCGTGGCCAGCTGGTTGGACCAGTATGCCAAGCCTTCCGCATCGGGCGCCTTGTCGAACACGTTTTGATAGATGGACGTCACGAAGGATGTCGGCGACAGGGTAGTCGGATAGATTGCCTTGACGATGTCGAGCGAGAAGATGGTGTCGGCCACGGCCTCCAGGCCCTGCGCGTTCTTTTGCTGCGCCCAGTAGTTGTATCCCTCCTTTTCCGGTGCCCGGCGAAAACCGGCGACGTAGATCTGGACCAGCGATGCATCGATCCCCGAGTAAGCCGCCACAGCCGAGAGCGGCACATCCCTGTCCGACAGCCGCACAGTTTCCACATCGCGGCAGATGGCGATGTTGTCCGCGCTATCCTGGATCAGGAAGCTGTTGTCGCGCAGCTTGGCAATGCCCGCGTCGCTCGAACTGAAGTTGACCCAAAGGATGTCTGCCCCGTCGCCGCCGTTAATGCCGTCCTTGCCCGCAATGTTGACGAAGATGTCGTTACCGCCGCGGGCATACATCATGTCGTCCCCGCCGTTGCCGGCAATCCAGTTCGGCGACGCCGAACCGGTAATGACGTCATCGTAGTTCGAGCCATTCGCATTTTCGATATCGCCCGTCAGCCAGTAGAAGCTGGTCGGACTGGTCTCGATCGCGTCGGAAAGCGGGATCGCGAAGCCAGCGCTGGTATCCACGATGGCAGACGGCCTTGTATCGGGAAGTGCAATGATCCAACCCTCGTCCGACGCCGCCGCGCTGGCCGTATCGAGCCCGCCTGCATCCCAGAGAGTGATGTAGTCGCCATAACGTAGAAGCGAGTGCGTCGTATCGCCGGCGTTCGTCTGCATGTTCTTGCCATAGAGGTACTGCAGCGCAAGAACATCCATCAGCATCGGCGTGGCCGGATCCCAGGAAATGTCGTTGTAGTCGTAATCGTCCTGATAGGACATGACCGTGAACCAGTCGTTGTCCATGTATTCCATTCCCAGGTCCTGCAAGGTTGGCCGTCCCGTTCCGCCATCGTCATGCGGATGCTTGAGGCCGAGCGCGTGGCCGATCTCATGCATGAAAAGGAAATAGCCGGCGGAACCCGGCGCGTAACTGGGCAGTGAATTTGCCTCGCTATTGACGTTGAGGAACACGTCGCCGGGCGCGCCGGTGTAGTAGATTCCGTTATAAGACGTGTTGGAGAAGAATGCGCGGCCCCATGCTGAAGCGCTCGAAAAAATTTCCGGCGAGCCGCTGAGTGAAATCGTTATATCCGAATAGGGGCTGGCACTCACCGGCGAAGAATATGCGCCCGTATACTCGAAACGGACGTTGGCGTAGTAGGAGATAGCGTCGAAGATGGGCGTGATCTGTGCAGCTACCCGAGCCGGGTCGAGCCAGACCTCGCCAAAAAGTCCGCCGGCCACGCTCCATCGAATCGTTCTCGATGCATCGAGCGTCCAGTAATAGCCGTTGGTGGCGGCGTCTACAAGGGCATCGCCGGTCAGGTTGAAGGGTGCGCTCGAGGGAATCGCCATGTTGTTCTCTTGTTCTGTATTTGTTGGAGGCCGACATGGCGAAGATAAGCCTCCCGGATGTGGCTGCCTATGGCTGGCACCGACAAGTTGCAGCAAGTTTGATATCGACCAAACCGCGGCAGGCTGCGATCGAATCCCAGCCTGCGCAGGTGACGATGCGTTTTACAGCGGAGGCACGACGCCGGCAAACCTCAGCAAGTCTGCCATCAGGAAGGTTTCAGGTTTTGCCGAAGGAAGCGTCGGCTTCCAGTCAGGCTGATTGCTCAGGTAAGAAGTATCGTCCACCTTCAGTACACCGATGAACACTTCCCCCACGATACGGCTGCCGACCGGCCCGAGGCGCAGGCCCTGTTCCATCACTTCCGCCTCTTTGAGGATGTAGTAAAACAGCGGCGTGTCGTTGTCCATCGTATGCCTGCTGTCCGGTGCATAGGTCGCCAACTCGCTCAACTGCTCCCTCGACAGGGTCGGCAGGTTCATTTTCTTTGCCACTTCCTGTCCGGAGGGCAGGCCGAAATTGACATGGCGCGCCAGGGTCCGCGCAGGCAGCGCCTGCAAGCCGTCGGCAGGAAGCCCAGGCGATGGACTCCGCGCTCCGGGCAGGTTCATCACGACTGAAGACAGCTTGGTGTCGATACGCTTGTTCGGCCGGGAATTTCCGTCGCCGAAATTGAAGAAGGTCTGCCAGTCGACGAACCGCCGCGGCGCACGCTTGCCGCCGCGCAGGTCCTGCGGATCGGGATTATTCGGGTCGATGGTGTCGTCGAACAAAAAGGCGAAAAAAGGCGTTCCGCCGCTAGGGCCGAAATTGAGCCGGTAGCTGGGCCGGATCTGCGAATGGCCGAAGCGATACGCCCCCACGGAGAACTCGATAGGCAGCAATGCGACGCGGCGCCCGGAGCGGGTCTTGATGTGGTTCGATGACTGTTCCGGCTTGTAATATTTCAGCCCTTCGCTGAGGAGCTGGTCCACGCGTTCCTGGCCGATGGTCTGCGGCAAAAATTCATGCAGGATGATCCACTGATAATGCCAGGTCACCAGCCGGCGCGCCTCGTCAAAGATCCGTTCGGGGGAAGCATGCCGGTATTCCGGCTGCCGGTCCAAATAGTCCGTCACGGCATTGTGAAAAGAGAGGATCGCCAGGTGCATTTGCGAAACGACGGAATTTTCATCGTTGCGCCCCTCGGAAACAATTGCATCCAGCTCGTCGCGCGGCAGGTCACTGCGCTGCGCCCCATTTCTCGACACCGACTCGGAACCCGGATTGGCCTCGACAATGAACTTGATCAGATCACCGTTCGTTTCGTAAAGCTCCGGCGACCCCGACGGCCCTTCGCCATACACCGAATCCAGGTCGAACGCGGCCGTGCGGAAATTGCTTGTCTGTTCAGGGGCTTCGTTCTCATCCAGTTCGGAATCCCGATCGAAGGCCAGGTCGTGATCCAGGAACTGTCCGAGAAAGGTAATTCCCGCCGTCATATTTGGATTGTCGGGGTTGTTCGGGCTGAACCGGGCGGGATTGATGATCGACTGTACCGGGTCGGAGAGATCGTCCTTCGCGTTCAGGATTCCGTCACGCGCTCCGAGTTGTTTGGCTGCGGTCCGTGCGCTCTCGGTCTGTTCACTGAAGGCGGGCAGATCCGGAAACATGCGTATGAAGACATTACCGGGTTCCGGCGCAATTTCTTCCATTGGCGTTTCCACTGTCTGCTGAGCCCAGCCAGGGTGAAGAACCAGGCCCGAACCGAAGATGGAAGAAACGAATATGAATCGCCAAGTCATCGCCATGCAGAGCCCTCGTGCATCAAAGAAAAAACACGGATGGTAAAAAACTGCACAAGTTAAAAATATAAGCCTATGGCTTGCAAGTTCACTATATGGTGCGACCCTATGAATGCATTCTTCTTTACCTAGCTTTACATTAGACATGCCTGGATAAAGGGGTATTTTCATGCGCTGAGACAAGTATCGGCAGCGGCGTCTTCAATGAGAGTCGATTTTCCAGGCCAACGCGTCGAATCGTTTTGCCGATCAATGATCGAAGTAATAGCGCGCGGGATTCCACGAGGGAAATTGCCCCGGATCGCGCGCAGGGTCGTTCATCACGAAGGAACGCTGAATGAAAATTCTATTGATTGATGACGATGTCTCGCTTGCCCACATGCTGGAAGAATATCTGCGAAGTGAAGGCTTCGATGTTCTTGTTCTGCACGATGGAAGTACCGCGATTGCCGAACTTGCCTCCGGAGCGTATGGAATCGTCGTCCTCGACATCATGATGCCTCGGATGAATGGCCTGCAACTATTAAGGCAGATCCGCGCGTCCAGCCAGATACCGGTACTGATGCTGACCGCCAAGGGAGATGATGCAGACCGCATTACCGGGTTGGAACTTGGCGCGGACGATTACGTACCCAAGCCTTGCACGCCTCGCGAACTGACCGCGAGGATTCGAGCGATTCTCCGCCGCACCCAGTCGCTCGCCACGGCAGTTTCCATGGAGTCCACGTTCTTCGTCGGGCCATTGCGGCTGTGGCCCGGAAAACGAAAAGCGGAATGGGATGGGCGGCCCGTTCAGCTCACCAGCACCGAATTCAGTCTGCTAGAGGTCCTGGTAAGAAATGCAGGCCGTCCGGTGAGCAAGAACGCGCTCTCCGAGCAAGGCTTGGGCCGCTCGCTGGCGCCCTATGACCGCAATATCGATGTTCACATCAGCAGTCTTCGGCGCAAGCTTGGACTGACGAAAGACGGCTCGCCCTGGCTACGCACTGTTTATCGGATCGGCTACCAGTTTGTCAAAGAATAGGAAACCATAGGAAACGGGGCGCGAATGGGGCGCTTGTTCTGGAAATTCTTTATTGCCATCTGGCTGGCGCAGCTTCTCGGCACGATGTCGGTCATGTTCATCGTCGAGACCGTATACCGGATGGAAGAAGCTGGACGACCGCGGGCGGCTGCGGATCAGTCGGCGAATCTTTTGATCGACTCCGCCGCCGCGACCCTGCGCTATGGAGGGACCAAGGCACTGCAGATCATGGTGGAAGACACCGCAAGGCAGAGCTTGATGGTGGTGGACGAAAACTACCGCGAGATCTTCGGCAGGCCGGTAGACCCTGCCGCTTTGCGATCGGCGCTGGATAAAAATCAGCAGGGAGAGGATACCGAAAGCGTCCGCCAGGTGGTTTTACCCGACGGGCATAGATACCTGCTGTTTATTCAGGATGCGGTGCAAAGTTCGAGGCAAAACGATCGCGCGCCATTGCCGCCGCACGGCGCAAGGCTGCTTCCGACGGAGCCTTTGCTTGCGCACCTGATCGCGAGCTTGGTTGTTGCTGCGCTTCTTGCCCACTACTTGTCGAGGCCGATACGCAGTTTGAGTTCGGCGATCCGGGACATGGCCTCCGGGAAGCTTCAGGTGGCCGTGGCCGCCGCCGTCGAACGGCGAAAGGACGAACTGGCGGACTTGTTGCGTGATTTCGATGACATGGCCCGGAGAATCGCCACCCTGGTAGATGGTCAACGGCAGCTGTTTCATGATGTGTCGCATGAGCTGCGCACGCCGCTCGCGCGTATGCAGGTTGCCATCGGCCTGGCAAGGAAGCAGCCGGAGAAAATCGAGAAATTGCTGGAGCGGATAGACGGCGAGATTGTACGGATCGATCGATTGATCGGCGAATTGCTGGCCCTGTCGAGGCTCGCGGTTACGGAGGTCGGGATGACGGATGAAGAGTTCAACATCCATGCACTTCTTGCGGAGATCGTGGACAACGCCCGATTCGAGGGGAAGGCGAAAGGGCAAAAGATTCAGTATTCAGGTGATAGGGAAGTGAGTATCAATGGGAGCCCCGAACTGATGCGCCGGGCGATTGAAAATGTGGTCCGCAATGCCGTCGAACACACGCCGGACGACTGTGTGATTTCGGTCGAATCCCGAATGGATGCCGCGCGTGCCCGCTTGCGGATTGTGGTCTCCGATACCGGGCCGGGTGTATCGGGTACCGAGATGGTCAGCGGGACGAAATCGGGACGCTCTGCGGATGGTCATGGATTGGGACTGTCAATCTCGAAACGCATCATCGATGCCCACCGTGGGGAAATTCGGATACAAAACCAGGCAAAGGGCGGCTTGAGTGTCGTGATCATGTTACCGGTGTCCCCTGGCCCGGACGCCGGGGGACACCCGTAGGCTGGGATGTAATCCCAGCACTGTTTGCCGGTTTGGTGAATGCTGGGATTGCATCCCAGCCTACCGGCGGATTGGCTTTTTCAGGCGGCCCAGCAGGCGATCGAGCGAGATGGCGCCACCTCCGTACGCGACGATTGGCAGCAGCAAGCCGGCCCAGGTCAGATGGGTTGGCCATGCAGCCGGGTAAACAAAGACCTGAATCACCGCAGTCATGGCAAGCAGTGCCAGCGCCGCCGGCCTGGTGAACAGGCCGATCACGAGCAGGATCGGGAACAGGTGCTCGGACCATGTCGCCAGCTGCGCGGCGAACTCGGGGGCGATCAGCGGTAACGCATACTCGTGTTCGAACAGGGCGTAAGTGGTGTCCTTGATCGTGAGAAGGTCCTGCACCTTGGTGCGTCCCGAGAGAAAGAAGACGGAGGCGATGCCGACGCGGGCAATCAGCAGTAGCACGGCCTGCGGCAACAGACGCGACGGCCATGCGGGCGGGGCGATGGTGTTTGTATCCATGGTTGGGCTCTTTCGTATAAGGTAAATCGTCGACAGGCGGGCAAGCGTCAGGTACGTCAGGTGCGCCATTTGCCGTTGCGGACCAGTTCAATGACGGCGTCGGCGAACGCCTCCGGCGCTTCCTGCGGCAGGTGATGGCCTGCGCCGGGAACAGGGTGGTGGCTGTAAGGGCCGCTGAACCTGTCCGCAGTGTCCCTGTCCGGCACCACCCCGCTGGCGTCCCCGGCGAGGACGATGGACGGCACGGCGATCAACGGCCTCTCTGCCAGCTTTCTTTCCACCGCCTCGTATCGGGCATCGCCTGCCACCCGGCCGAGACGGTGGCGCCACGAATGAATGACGACGTCGACATAATCCGGATTGTCGAAGGCAGCCACGGCGCGCTTCAGGAGGGCGTCGTCGAAGGGCCAGCCGGGAGAGTTGTCGGCCCACAGGATGCGGGCGGCGTCGCCCCGGTTTGCCTCGAGGCGGGCGCGGCCGCGCTCGGTCTGGAAATAGTAGTACTGGTGCGCGAGCGCCGCTTGGGCCTGCCGCGATAAGGGCGAGGTCAGATTGCCGGCCGCATAGCCGTTCACGGCGACGACGCCGACACAGCGCGTCGGTTTGAGCACGGCAGCGACGCAGGCGGCGCGCGCGCCCCAGCCGAAGCCGGCGATCACCGCTTCGGGAATGTGCAGCACATCCATCAAGGCGATCACATCACTGCCGACCGCAGCCTGCTGGCCGGATCGCAGCGTCGATGCATGATTGAAGCGTGTCGTACCATGCCCCCGCAGATAGGGCACGATGGCGCGATAGCCCTCGGCGGCCAGCAATCGGGCGACCTCGGTGTAGCTGTGGATGTCGTAGCCGAGGTCGTGCAGCAGGATGACCGGCCTGCCTTCCTCCGGCCCGGCCGCGTGGTAGCCGAACTCGAGCAGGTCGCTCCTGGCCTGTTCTACCCGCAGCCTTGGCAGGGGTTCCGATGCGGCGCCGGCGAGCGGCACGCCGCCGGCGGCGAGGCCGCTGATGGCTGCGACGGCCAGCATGAAGTTGCGGCGCGAGGTAATGTTCCGGGACACGAGTCAATCTCCTTGATTCGGTGTTGTGAAAATTGGAAGCGCGCGGTCGACGCCGGTGACGAGTTCGCTGCCGATCCAGCCGGCGAGCATGGCGCCGGCCCTGATGACGCCTTCGCTTTCGCCGACCCGGCCGACCAGCATTTCGCATAGCGCATGGAAGCTCCCGTTTGCCTGTACATGCAGAATCGCTTCGTGCTCCAGCATGTCGACGGTGTGCAGGCGGGAGACGAATCCGCGGCGCCAGACCAGCAACGCGCAGGGCTGCGCCAGCATTTCCGCTTCCGGCCTGTCCCTGCCTTCGTGCAAAGCCGACCAGATGCCAGCGGCGTTGGTCGTGGCGGGCAGCGTCAGCAGGGAGGGCGCCAGCAGCAGCCGTGCAGCGTCCCAGTCGATGTTCGCGAGATCCGCGGCTGCTACCGGCGCTGCATCGCGCGCGACGAAGGCTGTGGTCAGAGCGGCCTCGATCCAGGCCAGCTCGTGGATGTCGGGATTGCGGGGAAACAGTGCTGCCAATGTCGCGCCGAAATTGTCGGCATACGCGTCGAGCGTCCAGGAATGCGGCGGATGCCTGTCGATGTGGCTGACGGCGGCGTAATGGAAAGCTTCGGCGCCCATCCATGCCCGTACTTGCGGAAAGGATTGCTCGAGGCAGCCGACGAGCTGGGCACGGTAATTGTTCTGGTAGACGGCAAGGCCGGCGCGCTTGCCGCCACCGAGCCGGGCGGCTGACTCGTCGGACGCGCTGACGAGCCAGGCGCGGAAATCGCGCTGCAGTTCGGCCAGCGTCATGCCGCCTCCTTCAGGCCGAGATGGCGTGCGATATCGAGTTCTTCCAGCAATACGGGCAACGGCGGAATGCTGTCGTCACGCTCGATCATCGTGGCCACGGGTCCGCATCGGGAAATGGCCGTGGCGTACAGGCGCCAGACCGCGTCGATGACGGCTGCGTCGTGGGTGTCGATCAGCATATCCCGGCCCTGGCTGTGTCCGGCGAGGTGAATCTGGCGCACGCGGTCCGCCGGAATGCCCTGCAGATAATCGAGGGCGTCGAAACCGTGATTGCTCGCGCTCACGAAAACATTGTTCACGTCGAGCAGCAGGCCGCAGCCGGTGCGCTTCGTCATTGCGGCGATGAATTCCCATTCGCTCATGGCGCCGTCGAACGCCACATAGCTGGATGGATTTTCGAACAGCATCGCGCGGCCGAGCGCATTCTGCGCCCTGTCGATGTTGTCGCAGACGATGTCGAGCGCTTCCTCGGTATAGGGCAGCGGCAGCAGGTCGTGCGAATTGAAACCGTCGATGCGTGTCCAGCACAAGTGATCAGAGACGAACAGGGGCTCGATCTCGTCGACCAGTGCTTTCAGGCGCTGCAGGTAGCCATGCCTGATGCCGTCGGCGGAACCGATCGACATCGATACGCCGTGCAGGATCACCGGGTGCCGTTCGCGCACCCGGCGCAGGATATGCAAGGGCTGTCCGCCATCGATCATGAAATTCTCAGAGATGACTTCGACGAAATCGACGGGCACACGGGTTTCGAGGAAGTCCTGGTAGTGTTCCTTGCGCAGGCCGAGGCCGTAGCCGGCGAAGGGACGTGGAAGGGGAAATGCGGGCATCGTACGTCTATTGAAGGAGTGGTGGACCAGCCTGCCCGGCCGTGCGGCCGGGCGGCTATGGCGCTTATTCAGCTTCGGTCAGCGTGCCGCCGAGCGCACGGCACTCCGACGGGGTCTTGACCAGGACGCCCTGGCCCTTGCATTCGTTCAGACCCTTGCAGTCATTCTTGGCCGTGGCGCACAGGCTGGTGCCCTTGCAGGTATTGATGCCGTAGCAGCGGCCGGGCTGCTCCTTCTCGGCCGCCTGCCCGGCATCCTGGGGCTGGGCGGCGATGGCGGCGGCCGAGGAGAGGGCGAGCAGGGCGGCGGCAGCGGCAAAACTGACGCGGGATTTGATGGCGTTATTCATGTGGTTTCCTTTGTTGATTGGGTTTGCATTGCGTTGATACGCTTACCTGGCATTCAGCGCCGCCTGCTCGATGACATTCGCCACCTCGTGCGGCTTGGAAATGTAGACGGCATGGCTGGCCTTGATCTCGGTGACCTTGGCGCCGGCGCGCTTGTACATCCACCGCTGCAGCTCGGGGTTCAGGTACCGGTCCTCGGTCGCGACGACGCCGTAGCTCGGCTTGTCGCGCCAGGCAGCGCCCCACGAGGCGGCGTTGAGGGTGGCCTGGGTAATCGGCACCTGGGAGGCCGCCATGATGTTGGTGCGGTTCTGCGGCAGGTCGGCGGCGAGATCCGCGTGGTACCTGGCCGGATCGAAGTAGCTGGTGCCCAGCCAGTTGGTCCGCAGGGAGTTACTCGCGGCCGGCATGGAGGCGTTCAGCTGCCTCGCGTTCTCACCAACCGCCGGCTGCAGGGCGGCGACGTAGACGAGCGCCTTTACCTTGTCGCCGCCGCCGGCGATGGAGATCGCCGATCCGCCGATGCCGTGGCCGACGAGGACCACCGGACCGACCTGGTCGAAGAGGACCTTGCGGGTGGCGGCGACGTCGTCGTCCAGCGTGGTGTGCGACGGCTGGACGATGCTGACCTTGTAGCCCTTCAGCCAAAGGATGTCATGCACAAGGCGCCAGCTCGAGCCGTCGACGAAAGCGTCGGGGACAATGACGACGTTCTTGACACCCGCCGGCACGGGCAGCGCAGGAGTGGCCGCGGCGGTAGCCGGTCCGGCGATCGCCAGTGCGATCGTCAAGGTCGAAACGAATTGCATGGAGGTGCTCCTCGATGTAAGAGATTACGCACGCGGCGTAAGCGAGCCGAAGCCCTTCGGCGTCTTGATGGTGGTGCACGTTCCTTTGTCGACGAGTGTCCAGGCATCGCCCTGGTAATCGACTTTCGAGGTGCCCGCGCAGGATGTGCCCGGCCCCGCAGCACAGTCGTTCTGGCCGGCGAGCGATACGCCGTAGCATTTCTCGGTCGCTTTCTTTTGCGGCGCCTCGGCCTGCGCGCCGGATGCAACGAATGAAAAGGCGAGTGCAGCCGCGAGGGCAGCGTGGGTGGTCTTCATGGGATCTCCTTGAATGAAAGTGGTGGCGTCGGGCGGTATCAGTGGCGCCTGCCCGTGCGTGCCGCTACAGGGCTTGCGCACGGAACGCAGTATGCGCAGCGTGGGTATCCCGAATATGTCGCGCGGACAGGCTTTTTGTATGACGCCGTACCAGGGTCATGCGGAGATACATTCCGGATACACGGCGGCCGTACCCGGTTTGGAAGAGAGTGCGGGGCAGAGAGCGTCAGGACACCTGGATCAGGACATCCCTGACCCGGTCCAGCGCCGTGTCGATGTCGATCGTGTCGATCGCGCCGAAGCCGAAGAACAGGCCGCTCTTCGGCGGCGGGCCATGATAGAAGGGATCGGTGGCATACAGTCCGACGTCGAGCCGGCGTGCCAGCCTGCGGAGAAGATCGATGTCCACCGGTTCGCGAAAAAGGGCGGCCATGTGAAAGCCGGCAGTGAACGGCACCGGGTCGAGCCATGGTGCAAGGTCGGTCGTGAACCGGTGCAGCAGTTTCTCGCGGCGCGTGGCATAGATTGCATGGCAGCGCCGGACATGCCGTTGCAAGTGACCTTCCTTGATGAACAGGGCCAGCGCGTTCTGGATCAGGGTGGCGTTGTGGCAGTCGGTCAGGTACTTGGCCTTGAGCACCGCTTCCAGGATCGCCGGCGGCGCCACGAGGTAGCCGACGCGCACTTCGGGCAGCATGACTTTCGAGAAGGTCCCGACGTAGGCAACGAGACCGTGCGTATCCATGCTTTGCAGGCAGTCCGCCGGCCGTCCCTCATAGCGGAAGGCGCAATCGTAATCGTCCTCGACGATGATTGCGCCGATCGCCAGGGCGCGTGCCAGCAAGGCTTGCCGCCGTTGCTGCGACATCGCCAGGCCAAGTGGGAACTGGTGCGCCGGGGTGGTATAGATGAGCCTGCAGCCGGCAGGAATGGCGTCCACCACCATTCCCTGGTCATCCACGGGAATGCTCACGATCTCGGCGCCCTGGCTCGCAAACAGTTCGCGCGCCGGGGGATAACCGGGCTCCTCGACCGCCACGACCGCTCCCGGCTCAAGGAGCACGCGCGAGATCAGGTCGAGCGCTTGCTGCGCGCCGTTCGTGATGACCACGTCTTGCTCGCTGCAGCGCACGCCGCGCGTAAAGCCGGCAAACCCGGCGACGGCCGTGCGCAGGCCGGGCAAGCCCTCGGTCAGCGCGTAGCGGCCACGGGTTGCGTTCTCCAGCTGCAATGCCCGATTGATGCAGCGTCGCCATTCCGTCGCCGGAAACGGGGTCTTGCTGGCGTTGCCGCCAATGAATTCGTAGCGGGACTGGCCTTCGGGTGCAGGGTGACGTAGGGGTGTCTCGATGCCGGCCCAGCGGCTGACCACCGCAGCGCCGGCCAGGTCACCCGCGGTCTGCTCCCGGGGTTTGGGCGCGGGCATGGAACGCACGAAAGTGCCGATCCCGACCTGGCCGACCAGCAGCTTGTCGAGACTGAGGCGCGAGTAGGCTTCCGAGACGGTCTTGCGTGAAACGCCGAGTTGTTCGGACAACAAGCGTGAAGGAGGCATTTGTTCGCCCGCGGCCAGCCGGCCGGTGTGGATGGCGTCGCGCAGCTGGCGGTAAAGCTGTCCGGCAAGATCCTTCTTGCCCTCTATCACGATATGCAATTCCATGGCTTGGTCCCGGTGCGGGCCCCTTCATCTGGGGGAATGGTCTCCTCATTTTAGATCGAATTGGCACCTCCGCTGCCCCGGGTGGACTCCTATAGTGTGGACTCCATCGACATTCAACAAGGAGCCCACCGTGGACAAGCGCATCGACCCCTACACCTCTTCCAAGGAAGCCATGGAAGCCATGCTCAGCCTGGAGAAGTCTGTTTCCAGGCTGGGACTGGAGCCCTCGCTGCTGGAACTGGTCAAGCTGCGTGCCTCGCAGATCAACGGCTGTGCCTATTGCGTGGACCTGCACACCCGCGAGGCGCGCGAGGCCGGCGAAACCGAACGCCGCCTGTATGCGGTCTCGGTATGGCGCGAGACCCCGTTCTTCACCGATCGCGAACGCGCCGCCCTCGCCTGGACGGAAGCCCTGACGCTCATCGCAGCCACCCATGCCCCGGACGCCGACTACGCCGCATTGGCGGCCCATTTCAACAAGAAGGAAATGACGGACCTGACGCTGGCCATTGTTGCCATCAACGGTTGGAACCGCATCGCCGTCGGCTTCCGCAAGATGCCGACGTGAGAAGGATGGCCATGACCAGTTTCCGTGATTTCCGTTCTGCCGCGGCCCTCGCCGTGGCCGGCCTTGGCATGCTGGCTGCGAGCTGGGCCGTCGCGCACGATCCCGCCCCGGACGCGCGACGCGGCGGAGAAAAGACCGTGGTCCTGCAAAAGCAGGGGCTCAAGGACCTCCCGGGCAAGCAAGCCCGGATGGTGACCGTGGACTACGCGCCCGGGCAAGCCTCCATCCCGCACGTACATCCGGGCTCGGTGTTCGCATACGTGCTGGAAGGTGAAGTCGTTTCTCAGCTCGAGGGCGGCGGCGAGGTGACCTACCGTGCAGGCGAGTCCTGGTACGAACCGCCCGAAGTGCCGCACCTGGTGTCGCGCAATGCCAGTCCCACCAGGCCGGCCCGCTTGCTCGCGGTCCTGATTACCGGGGAGAACGAGCAGCTCAAGCGTTCCCTGCCTGACCGCTAATCATTTTGTCCGTCATTTATTGAAAGAAAGTCATCATGTCAAAGAGAATCTTGATCGTTGGTAGCGGGTTCGCCGGCTTGTGGGGCGCATTGGGAGCCGCACGCATACTGGAAAACGAAGGAAAGACGGCCGACGTTGAAATCGCGCTTGTCTCGCCCGAGCCCGTGCTTCACATGCGTCCGCGCCTGCACGAAACCGAACCGGAGCGCATGGGTACGCCGATTGCCGCCCAGTTGGAAGCGGCGGGCGTGCGCTATATCCAGGGCGCGGTTGAACGCATCGACGCGCAGCACCGCCGCGTCGAGGCGGTGACGGCCGCCGGGGAGCGCATCGGCATCGACTACGACCGCCTGCTGCTGACGACGGGCAGCAAGATGTATCGGCCCGATGTGCCGGGCCTGCTGCAGCACGGGTTCAGCGTTGACCAATACGATGAAGCGGTCGCGCTCGACCAGCACCTGAAACGGCTCGCGGCACATCCGCCGTCGGCGGCGCGCAACACGGTAGCGATCGTCGGCGGGGGATTCACGGGGATCGAGGTGGCTGCCGAGATGCCGGAACGCCTGCGCGCGATATTCGGCGAGAACGTTGCCGCACGCGTCGTGCTGATCGAGCGATCGCAGGAGATCGGCCCCGAGCTCGGCAGCGGGCCGCGGCCGGTCATTGAAGAAGCGCTCGGCGCGCTTGGCGTGGAATGCCAGTTCGGATCTGCCGTCGTATCGCTGGACGGGAACGGTGTGACGACTGCCGACGGCACGCGGATCGATGCGATGACCGTGGTCTGGACCGGGGGCGTACGCGCAAGCGGGCTGACCGCGCAGATCACGGCGCAACGCGACCACCTGGGCCGCCTGCTCGTGGCGGACGACCTGCGCGTGCACGCCACGACCGGAATCTTTGCCGCGGGCGATGTCGCGTCTGCCGCAACCGACGAACATGGCAACCAGACCATGATGGCGTGCCAGCATGCGATCGACATGGGCCGTTATGCAGGCCATAACATTGCCGCGGACTTGCTGGGACTTCCCACGGTCGCCTACCGGCAGCCGTTCTATGTCACCTGCCTTGACCTCGGCGGATGGGGCGCGGTGTACACGGAAGGCTGGGAACGCAAGGTAAAGATGCGCGGCGCACAGGCAAAGGCATTGAAAACGCAGATCAATACCAAATGGATCTATCCGCCGGATGCGGACCGCGCTGCGCTGTTTAAGGCGGCCGATTGGCGGAATACCGCAGTGGCGTGATGCGAACTGGAGAAACTACATGACTGCTTTATTTGATCCGATCAAGATCGGCGATCTCATTCTTCCCAACCGCATCGTCATGGCACCGCTGACGCGGTCCCGCGCAGTCGGCCGCGGCCGCGTGCCGAATGCATTGATGGCCGAATACTATGCGCAGCGCGCGTCTGCCGGCCTGATTCTCACCGAAGCCACTGCAGTGACGCCGCAAGGTGTCGGTTATGCCGACACGCCGGGCATCTGGTCGGATGAACAGGTAGCCGGCTGGAGAAAGATTACCGATGCGGTACATGCAGCGGGCGGGCGCATTTTCCTGCAGTTGTGGCACGTCGGCCGCATTTCCGATCCGGTCTTTCTCGACGGCGAACTGCCGGTCGCGCCCAGCGCGATCGCCGCAGCCGGCCACGTCAGCCTGGTACGGCCGAAGCGCGCGTACGTCACGCCGCGCGCGCTCGACCTTGCAGAGATTCCAGGCATCGTCGCGGCCCATCGAAAAGGTGCAGAGAACGCGAAAGCGGCGGGCTTCGACGGTGTCGAGGTGCATGGGGCGAACGGCTATCTGCTCGATCAGTTCTTGCAGGACGGAACCAACAAGCGGACCGACGCCTACGGCGGATCGATCGAGAACCGTGCGCGTCTGATGCTCGAAGTGGTCGATGCCTGCATAGAGGTATGGGGAGCGTCGCGTGTGGGCGTACATCTGGCGCCGCGCGGCGATTCGTACGACATGAGCGATTCCGATCCGGCGGCTACCTTCGGTTACGTTGCCCACGAACTCGGCAAGCGCGGTATCGCCTTCATCTGTGCGCGTGAGGCATTGGGACCGAACCGTCTTGGCCCGCGATTGAAGGAAGCCTTCGGCGGCGCCTATATCGCCAATGAGCAGATGACGAAGGCAACTGCGGAGCAAGTCGTGCAGGCAGGAGAAGCCGACGCCGTTGCCTTCGGCAAGCTGTTCATTGCGAACCCGGATCTGCCTCGCCGCTTCAAGCTGAATGCGCCGTTGAACGAGCCGCGTACCGAATCGTTCTACAGCCCGTCCGCCGAAGGTTATACCGACTATCCTGCGCTCATGTAGTAATCTTGCGCTCACGTCGCCCGGTAGGCGGCAGGAATCGCGCCGCGGGCCGCCCAGTCGATCTGCCACTGCGGGAACTGCTCCACGGGCATCGGCATGCCGATCAGATATCCTTGCGCGACGTCGCAGCGTTCATCGGCCAATCGTTGCCAAATCGCTTCGCTTTCCACACCTTCCGCGACAACATGCAGGTCAAGGGAATGGCCAAGATCGATGGTTGAACGCACGATGGCCGCGGAGTCAGAACTGTCGATCATCGGCATGACGAACGATTGGTCGATTTTTATGCCGTCCACCGGGAACTTCTGCAGGTAGCTAAGACCCGAGTACCCGGTGCCAAAATCGTCGATCAGTAGTTCAACGCCCATTGATTTGAGTCGCGACAAGACAACCAGCGTCGCCCCGGGATCGTCGATCAATGCGCTCTCGGTAAGTTCGAACTGCACGAGCGCAGGATTCACGCCCCAGACGGATAGCAGATTCTCGACCTGCCGCGCAATGGACGGATTGCGAAAGTCATAGGCCGACAAGTTGATCGCGAGTGTCTGCGCTGTCCCTTGCATTTTCAGGTTGCGTAACGCGCTGAAGACCGAGTCGAGCAACCAACCGGTCACCCTCGTGATGATTCCACTCTGTTCAGCCAGTTTGATGAAGCGGACCGGCGGGATCATCCCCAGGACGGGATGTGCCCAACGGACGAGCACTTCGGCGCCAACAACGCGGCGGGATCGAATCTCTACCTTGGGCTGGCAATACAAGCGCAATTCATTGTGCTCGGCTGCACGGCGCAGGTCGCCCATAAGGGCCAGGCGGCCGGCATGGTCTTCGAGGCGGGCGTCGGCCGCGACGGTGACGCGGTCGTTGACGGGGACACCGTGATACAGCGCTGCGTTGGCATGTTTGAGCAGCGTATCTGCATCGGTGCGACCGACCGGCTCGCAGGCGACTCCTGCATGAATCGGCGCATCGAGCACCACCCCCACCAGGTCGATCGGCTCATCGAGCGCATGGCAAAGAGCACGTGCAAATGCGATGGCGTCCGCAGACCCGGATCCGTACAGGATCATGCTAAAGCACGCTTCGCCGACCCGCGCCAGCGATCGATCGGGAGTGGTCCAATCCAGCAGGCGTCGAACCACTTCCCGAACCAGTTCGCCGGCAATGCGATAGCCGAATACATGGCTGATCTCGTTAAAGCGGCAAATCTTGAAGTGGACCAGCGACAGCGGGACGGCGTTTGAGCTGGCGCGCTTGAGTGCCTCGGAAAGCAATTGTTGCTGGCGGACCCTGTTCGGAAGACCGGTCTCGGGTTCATAAAAGGCGAGGCGTTCGATGGTGGCCTGTGCGGCCCGATGCCGCTCCCGCAGGCGCAGGCTGGCAATCCCGAAGGCCAGGTCGTCAGCCAACTCCGCAAGCAGCCGCACTTCTTCATCATCAAAGGCGTCGGGTTCGGTCGCGGCCATGAAGAGCGCACCGAGCGGCTCTCCATCCGTGATCAGCGGGAAAGCAGTAATGGCAGCATAGCCGTCCTGTATGGCGTGGGCACGGAAGACCGCCATGTTCGGGTCGGCGTAGATGGGGCCATTGAGTACATCACGCCCCACGCAAGGCAAACGGGTCCGGATCGCGGTGCCCACCGCTGTTTTTCCAGAGGCATCGTCGGCGTAGGTGAAACCGAATTCATTCAGCCAGTTGATGTCCTCCGATTGGGGACGGCCATCCTGGTCTCTCACCCAAACCATCCATTGGATGGATTGCCGCTGGTCCTGCTCGGCGTAGACGACGCCGGCGCGGCGATAACCGCCGGTACCGACGATGACGGCGCACATGTCTTCGAGTAGCTGTGCCTCGTCGGTGGCGCGCAGCAATATCCGGTTGCCGGCACTCAATGTGCGCAATGCGCGGGTTGCCCGCTCCAGTGGAGTTGCACCGTGCTGCATCTGACGCCCGGCAATGTGAGACGCCTCTGGTCTCTCGGGTTGCTCGTCCATCACGACCTCCGGTTCACGCGCTACCAGTATAGGCGTTCCGCGCGGCGCGCCAACTCGGAAACCGGCCGAAGCCAGATGTTTTCGAGACGCCGGATCTTGATGGTGCTTGCCGGCACGGTGCCGAGCGGCGGCAGCTACGGCAGCAGGCCGATGCCACGCCCGCCCGCCCCGCCTTGCTTTCGACGGGGCCCGTCCTGCAGCGCCCGCAAGACATCGACATGCGCGATCACGACCGCCGGGTCGGCGTGGAGCGCCGCGAAGTAGCGCGACGAAAAATCGGACCCGTTGCCCTCCTTCAGGATCAGCAGCGTCTCGACTGCGTCGTACGCCGTCTGCGCATCGCGGGCAGCCGGCTGTTCGAGATCCAGGATTTCGTCGATGTCGACCATCATCTCGCTCAGGGCGTGCAGCCAGGCGAAATCCGGATGGCGCGTAAGCAGCTGAAGCATTTGACCGGCATCGACGGTGCCCCATTTCTTTTCGTATTCTCGCTGTGCCGTCTGCACCAGGGCCTGGTGCAGGCGCCGCAGCGAGCGGGTCAGGTTGACGAGCGCCTTGCGGACGTCGGGGTGGTCGACCACGGGGTGGTGCAGTGTGTTCATGCCGGTCTCCGGAAAGCACAACATCAGGGTAAATCGAACAACAGGATTTCTGCGGCATCGGCATGCGACAGGGTGACCAGGCTTTCGCCGGTGACCTTCAGGGCATCGCCCCCCGCCAGCCTCACGCCGTTGGCGACAATGCTGCCGCGGATCACGTGCACATAGGCCCGGCGTCCGTCTGCAAGCTCGGCCTTCACCTCGTCGCCGCCGTTGAGGATGGCCGCGTAGACCGACGTGTCCTGGTGCACCATGACCGAGCCCTGCCTGCCGTCGGCCGAGACGATCAGGCGCAGCCGGCCAGTCTTCGAGGCCGCGTCGAAATGCCTTTCCTCGTAGCTCGGGGCGATGTTCTGCACATTGGGCTGGATCCAGATCTGCAGGAAGTGCACCGGCTCGCTGGGCGACGGGTTGTATTCGCTGTGCAGCACCCCGGTGCCGGCGCTCATGCGCTGCACGTCGCCGTAGCGCAGCACCGAGCCGTTGCCCATGCTGTCCTTGTGCTCCAGCGATCCGCTCAGCACATAGGAAACGATTTCCATGTTCCTGTGGCCGTGGGTATCGAATCCCGCGCCGGCCTCGACGCGGTCGTCGTTGATGACGATGAGCGGACCGAAGCCGGTGTGGTTGGGATCGTAGTAGTGGCCGAAGGAAAAACTGTGGTTCGATTGCAGCCAGCCGAAATCCACGGCGCCACGCTCAGTACCCTTGCGAATTTGCAACATGACCAATTCTCCTGAAGTACATTCGAAAATATTGAAAATGCGGTGAGATGCGACACCGGGAGCCTTGTTACAAACTTCCTCCTTGGGCGCTGTCATGTGAAGTATTATGGGGACGAACTGCCGGAAACAAAAACGGAAAATTTACCTCTTTATAATCGAAATTTTCGAATGCTTAAACTCAGCCTGGATGCACTGGAGATCATCGACGCCATCGACCGCCGCGGATCGTTCGCCGGCGCGGGGAAAGAGTTGTACCGCGTACCGTCGACCATCTCCTACACCGTCAACAAGCTGGAAGAAGACCTGGGCGTGCAGCTATTCGAGCGCAACGGCCCGAGAGTCGCCCTCACCGCGGCCGGCCGCGAGCTGCTCAAGGAGGGGCGCCACCTGCTCAAGGCCGCAAGCGATCTCGAATGCCGGGTGCGGCGTGTGTCGTCGGGCTGGGAGACGGAATTCGTGATCGGCATGGATTCGCTGTTTTCACCGATCGCCCTGCGTGAGGACATTGCCGAGTTCTACGCCTGCGCCGATCAGACGCGCCTGCGCATCGTGCAGGAATCGCTGTCCGGCACCTGGGAGGCACTGCTCGACCGTCGCGTGGACCTGTTGGTCGGCGTTGCGGGCGAGGGGCCGTCCGGGGGCGGCTATGCCGCACTCCCGCTGGGCCAGATTTCGTTCGTCTTTACGGTCGCGCCGGCGCATCCGCTGGCGCGCTTGCAGCGTGTGCTGACAAAGGCGGACCTGTACGCGCATCGCGCCATTTCCGTGGCCGACTCGGCACGGCGGCTGCCGGTGCGCACCGTCGGCCTGTTGTTCGGACAAGATGCGCTGACGGTGCCCGACATGCGGACCAAATATCAATTCCAGGTGGCGGGAGCAGGCTTCGGTTTCCTGCCTGAACCGTGGGCGCGCCACGGCATCGAGGCAGGCCTCCTGGTCGAAATGAAGGTCGAGGAAGCCAAGCCGGCGGAAACCTTCTACCTGGCCTGGCGCAGCGGCGAAGAGGGGCAGGCCTTGAAGTGGTGGGTGGAGCGCATGCAGAAGCATCCGTCGCTGACCAGGCTGCTGGACATGCCCAGCTGACAGGCGTCAGAAGCTCTGCGGGGTATTGACCCACAAGACCTGCGCTTCGATGCTTCCGATGTTGCGATAGCCGTGCGGAAGGTGCGAAAGGAAAAAGAACGAGTCGCCTTTGCCGACCCGGATGGTTTGATCGGCGACCGTCAGCTCCAGATCCCCCTGGAGCACATAACCCATCTCTTCTCCCTGGTGTTCAAGAAAACCCTGGGTCGAGGTGCCGGCCGGAATGTGGTGGATATTCGCTTCCAGAAGTGCGCACAGATGGTTCGGGAGCAATGTCTCCAAAGAGATGCCGTCGCCCGCCCGCAGGTGTTCGGTACGCAATAGCTGGCGCTGACCGTTTCGCATGACAGTGACGGGACCGGCACTGGCCTCTTCTTCGGCAAAGAGCCTGGCGACACTGATCCCGAGGGTCACCGCGATCTTGTGGAGCATGGTGATGGACGGCCGGACCTTGCTGTTCTCGACCTTGGACAGGAAGCTCTCCGTGCATCCGACTTTTTCGGACAACTGGCGCAAGCTCAGTTTGCGATTGAGCCTGGCGTGTTTCAGCCGCGCACCGATGACGATTTCCTGATTCATTTCCTGGTTTTCCATATGGAGGAGTGAAGGCCGCAATATTCACAACGCGTGAGTATCAACCGGAACCTTCACTCGTGCAAATTCCTGGCCTTGCCCTGACAATGACAGCATGAGTCTTTTTAGTCAAGTTACTTGACTAAACCGATTTCGCCTGCCACACTCGATTCACGATCAACGAGATTCCCTTCGACAAAGTGAAAACCGCCCATTCCACACAGACGCACGTGCCGATGATCAACGCTGCCAGGCTCTCGACCCGCCTTCATGCGATGGCCCAAATCGGCGCAACCGGCAACGGCGGTGTCAATCGCCAGGCACTGACGGCCGAAGACACCAGCGGACGCCGGCTCCTGTTGGAATGGGCCGCCGGCAGGGGCTACACGAGCGCTGTCGACCCTATCGGCAATTTGTATATTCGCCGTCCAGGCATCCGCCCCGAACTCAGTCCCGTCATGACCGGATCGCACCTCGATTCCCAGCCCACAGGTGGAAATTACGATGGCGTGTTCGGCGTGCTGGCAGGTCTTGAAGTGCTCGAAACGCTGGACGACTTCGGCGTTGCGACCGAGCGGCCGCTGGAACTGGTGGTCTGGATGAACGAAGAGGGATCGCGATTCTCGCCGCCGACGATGGGGTCGGCCGTTGCCGCGGGCGCCATTCCGCTTGACCGGGCACTGGCTACACTGGACAGGAACGGCGTCAACGTCGGCGAGGCCCTCGCAATGCAGATGGCGGAACTGCCCCCTCTTGCAGCGCGGCCCCTGGATGCGCGAGGGTACGCGTATATAGAAGCGCACATCGAGCAGGGCCCGATTCTTGAAGATGAAAATTGCGACATTGGTATCGTGAGCGGTATACAAGGGCTGCATGCCTACCAGGTGGAAGTGCGCGGCGCGGAAGCGCATGCCGGCACCACGCCTTTGCGGCACAGGAAAGATGCGCTGGTCGCGGCAATGTCGCTGATCGCGCGGATCCGAAGCGAAATCGCCGATCCGCTTGACGTATTGCGATTTACCGTCGGGAAGTTCGAGGTGGCGCCGGGCGCATCCAGTACGGTTCCCGGGAAAGTGACCTTCCTCATCGACCTCAGGCACCCTGATCCGGAGCACCTGGCGCAGACAGGGGCGAAGATCCTCCGGTTGTGTTCGGGCCAAGTCGAGAATTGCGGCGTCTCCGCGAAAGTGCTGTTGCAGTCGACGCCGGTGCAGTTTGACGAGAAGGTCGTCGCGGTCGTACGGGAAGCAACGGCGCGGCGGCAGCTCAAGTCCATGCGCATGATTTCCGGCGCGACGCACGATGCCAAATACATGGCGGGACACACGCCGACAGCGATGATTTTCGTGCCATGCGAGAAGGGCATCAGCCACAACGAGGCCGAACATGCGCGAGACGAAGACCTGGCTGCAGGCGCGCAAATCCTTTGCGACGCCATGCTGGCCGTCATGTCAGTAGAAAAAAACTAATGCGCACTGACCACCCAAAATTGGCCGTCGGCCAACGGAACTCACCCGCGAGGAGACAAACGTGTCAGCAACAAATCCAGTAACAGAGAGCGGGGCGGCGGCATCGTCAGTGTCGTCCGTCTATCGAAAGATCAATTGGCGCCTGCTGCCATTCCTTTTCATCGGGTTCATGTTCGCGTACCTCGACCGGGTCAATGTCGGGTTCGCGAAACTGCAGATGCAAAATGACCTGGCACTTTCCGATGCGGCCTATGGCGTCGGCGCGGGGATCTTCTTTGTGGGCTACGTGCTATTCGAGCTGCCCAGCAACCTGTTGCTTCCGAAGATCGGCGCGCGCGTCACCTTCAGCCGGATCATGGTGCTGTGGGGAATCACCTCGATGTGCATGATGTTCGTGAACAGCGTTCCCGTTTTCTACGCGTTGCGTTTCCTGCTCGGCGTCTTCGAAGCGGGTTTTGCACCGGGCGTGCTGTTTTACCTGTCGCGCTGGTACGGACCGAAGCGTCTGGCGGGCGCGATCTCGCTCGTCTGGCTCGCCGGCCCTGTCAGTGGAATCCTGGGCAGCCCGCTGTCGACCTGGATAATGACGACGTTCGACGGCATGAACGGTCTCTCGGGCTGGCAATGGATGTTCTTGCTCGAAGCCGCTCCTTGTGTCGTGCTCGGCGTGATCGCATTCTTCATCCTGTCGGACAGCCCGGCTGCCGCCAGTTGGCTCAATCCCGAAGAAAAGCGATTACTCAGCAGGGAAGTGGACGCGTCCGCGGGGCGGCATGGCTCCTTCCGTACCGTCATCAGGGATCCGAAAATCTATATCCTTGCACTGACCTACCTCTGCATCATCGCGCCCATCTATGCGATCAGTTTCTGGCTTCCAACGATCCTCAAACTGGAGGGCGTGGTCAGCACGCAGCAGCTCGGCTGGTACGCGGCCATTCCTTCCATCGCTGCGGCGCTCGCCATTATTTACGGTGGCCGCAGCTCCGACAGGCATGGCGAAAGGCGTTATCACATTGCGTTGCCGGTGTTCGTCGCCTTCCTGTCCATCGTCGCGTGGGTATGGATCGGCAAGAGCCTCATTGCCACGCTTCTGCTGCTCACGCTTGCAACAGGATTGATGTGGATGGCCAACATCGTGTTCTGGGCCGTTCCGCCGGAATACATCCAGGGCGATGCGAGAGCGGGAGCGATTGCGCTCATCAACACGATCGGCCTCTCGGGCGGGTTCTGGGGGCCGAGCATCATCGGCTGGTCGAAGTTCCTGACGGGCAGCGTGGATCTTGGCTTCCTCATCATGGCTGCGATGTTGTTCATCTCCGGAACCACTATTCTGTTGCTGCGGCTGAAACCGAAGCAGGCTGCAGACTTCGCAGCCCCCGGGCATGCTGCGATGCCGGCAGGGACGCAAGGAGCCGACTGATGCCTCGCCGCATTCCTTTTCTCACGCAGGGCTTCACTCTCGCATCGCTATGAAACTGGCCGAATACGCGTCCCTTGATGGTGTGGGGCTACACCATCTCATCGCGAGCGGGCAGGTCAGCGCCGCGGAAGCGGTGTCCGCCGCGCTGCGCGCGATCGAGGCCGTCAATCCGCGGATAAACGCACTGGCCGAATACTGGCCGGCGGAAGAGGGCGCAGCAGCGTCCGCGGAGGGAAACGATTCGCCGCTTTCAGGCGTACCTTTCCTTATCAAGGACCTGGGCGTCGCCATGAAGGGGCGACGAAGCGAAATGGGCAGCCGCCTGGCGGAAGGACTCGTTGCGCGGGAAGACTCGAATCTGATGGGCCGGTTCCGGAAGGCGGGCCTGCTGACCCTGGGCCGGACGACGATGCCGGAACTGGCGGTGAGTACAACCACGGAGGGCCGCCTGTGCGGGCCGACCCGCAATCCCTGGCGCCTCGTTCACGGCGCCGGAGGCTCCAGCGGCGGTGCGGCGGCCGCCGTCGCCGCCGGCATCGTTCCGCTTGCCCACGCAACGGACGGCGGTGGATCGATACGCGTTCCGGCTTCCTGTAACGGGCTGTTCGGCATGAAGCCGACACGCGGGCGCGTGTCCAACGGCCCGGCCGTCGACGAGGTGTGGAACGGACTCGGAATAAACTTTGCAGTGAGCCGCTCGGTGCGCGACAGCGCCGCGCTGCTCGATGCGGTCAATGGTGGCGGCATCGGTGAGCCGTACACCATCGCGCCGCCCGCCAACAGCTATCTGTCGGAAATCCGGCAATGTCCGGGAAGGCTCAGGATCGGCTTCACTGTGCATTGGCTGGAAGCGGTGCGGACTGCGCCCGTCGTGTCACAAGCCTTTGCCGGCGTTGTCCGGCATCTCGAATCCCTTGGCCACCATGTTGAGGAAGTGTCGCCGGACCTCGGCACGAGCTGGGACAGTTTCGTCCACGCCAACGCCCAGATCTGGACGGCGAATGCCGCAATGAGGATCAACGCGCTTTCATCGGCAACCGGGCGGCCGGTCACCGCCGATATCCTGGAGCCGGCAACGTTCGCGGTCTACGAGTACGGACGCCGGGTGAGCGCCACCGATCTCCTGGGCGCGCTGCAGGTCAGGAACGCGGTCACCCGGGCCCTGGGCGGCTTTTTCCAGCACTACGATATCTTACTGACGCCGACGCTGCCCGACCTTCCTCCGCGCCTGGGCGAGTACAACAAGGACGAGCAAGCCATGGATGGGTATGGATGGATCGGCCATGTGCTGCGCCAGTCGCCATTCACTGCCTGGGCGAACGTGGCCGGTCTGCCCGCCATGTCGGTTCCCTTGTCCTTCGACGCCGAAACAGGTCTGCCGATCGGCACGCAATTCGCGGCGGGATTCGGAAGAGAGGACATCCTCTTCCGCCTTGCCGCCCAACTGGAAGCTTCCCTGCCGTGGGGTGGCCGGCATCCCCCGGTATGGGCAGGGAACGATTGCAAGAGCTAAGTCTTTGACCGGCGCAGTCCCTCGCGCGCAGATATCGCCTTTTCCCGAAACTCCATTGGAGCACTGCATGTCCATCTATACCCGCCTTCAGGAACTCAACATCGCCCTGCCAGCCACGGCAGCGCCCGCCGCGTCCTATGTGATGCATGCGCAGACGGGCAACACCGTCTTCCTGTCCGGCCATATCGCGAAAAAGGAGGGTAAGCCATGGACCGGCCGGCTCGGCGGCGACATGGAGACCGAAGAAGGCGCGCTCGCTGCCCGCGCCGTCGGCATCGACCTGATCGCAACGCTTGAAGCGGCCTGCGGCGGGGACCTGAATCGCGTGCGCCGCATCGTCAAGCTGACAAGCATGGTCAATTCCGCCGCCAGCTTCACGGAACAGCATCTCGTAACCAACGGCGCCTCCGACCTGTTTGCCCAGGTGTTCGGCACGCAGGGCAAACATGCCCGTTCGGCGTTTGGCGTGGCCCAGCTTCCCTTGGGCACGTGCCTTGAAATCGAACTGGTGGCGGAAGTGGACTGATAGCCGCGATGACGGCACGGGGTATCACAGCCCGGAACTCACTGTTTCTACGGGTGCAACCTTGGATGGTTCTCCGCACTGTCCGCCCGGAGTACGATGCAGACCTTTCGCAAATCGACTTTACGCCATGTGGGCAGGTAGCAGCACAACATCGGAGACCTGATGCAGATGCTTCAAGATATTCACGAGATACTTTCGACGCACGACTTGCTGGCCGAGTTCCAACCCATTGTGGATCTGCGGACGGGGCACATTTTCGGACACGAGGGATTGATCCGCGGGCCGAAGGGCACTGCTCTCGAATCGCCCCTCTCCCTGCTTGGCGCAGCCCGGCAAGCAGGGAGGGGAGGGGAGCTGGAGCGGCTATGCGTACGTATCCTGTGGGAACGTTTTCAGTCCCTCGGCCTTCCCGGCATGCTCTTTCTTAACCTGAGCCTGCCAGCGCTCTGCGCAAAGGATGAACATGGAAGCAGAACACCTGCCTATCTCTCCGCCCTGGGCATGGACCCGCGCCGCATCGTCATCGAGCTGACCGAAGACCAAACCGTCTCCTGCTATCGCCGTGCCCGCCGGGTCGTATCCCTGTGCCGGCTGCGCGGGTTCGCCATCGGGATCGACGATCTCGGCGCCGGGTACTCGTCTCTCCGGTTGTGGCTCGAGCTCGCACCGGAATACGTGAAAGTCGACATGGCTTTTGTCCGTGGCGCCGACAAGGATGACAAGCGGCTGGAATTTCTCCGCTCCGTACAGAAGATTGCTGCGACCTTCGGAACGAAGGTGATTGCGGAAGGAATCGAAAGCGAAGCGGAATACGACGCCGTTCGCCGCCTTGGCCTTCCATACGGCCAAGGCTACTTCATCGGCCGCCCGTCTGCGTCGCCGGCGGCGTCGATCAGAGCGGCGTAGGCCCGGCGAATGCCTGTAATACCGTTCACTCACGATCGATCCCACCACCGTCATCCCGACGAAAGCCGGGATCCAGCGTCTTGCGTGCGTCGTTCAACGTCACTGGATTCCTGCTTTCGCAGGAATGACCTCCTTTATTTGCGACCTCAGGCACACCGCATTACCGCGAAAACCTGTCCCTTGCTTTCAACGCAGTATCCGGCCTGACTCATGAAGTGGCAATTTGAAGAACTGGTAGCTTTCCTTCGGGTCATGGAGACCGGTACGCTCACTGCCGCCGCGGCACAGTTGAACGTATCCAAGTCCGTCATCAGCCGGCGCATCCAGAAGCTGGAATCCGCACTCAAGATCGAGCTGTTCCATCGATCCCGCCGTCTCATGAGGCCGACGGAATTGGCGCTTGAACTGCACCAGCAGATGCATCCGCTCGTCCTGGAAATTCAGAAGGCGGTGGAAGCGACGACGACAGACAAGGATACGCTGGTCGGCCATCTGCGCGTGACCGCACCCGTCATGTTCGGCATCATGTTCCTGAGCCGGATCGTCGCCGAGTTCGGACGCTTGCATCCCCGGCTCCACGTTACGCTCGATCTCGACAACAAGCGGGTCGATCTCACTAAGTCGCCGTACGACGTGGCCGTTCGCGTCGGAATGCCCGGCGATTCCTCATTGCGGGCGCGAAAGCTGGGCATTTGCGAACGCGTGGTCTGCTGCAGCCCGGAGTACGCGAAGAAACACGGCGTCCCGGATTCCATTGCCGGGCTCTCGGCGCACGAGAGCATCGACTACACCTATGTGCACGCAAGCCAGTTGTGGCAGTTCGAGAACAGTTCGGGGCATGACGGCATCGCGGAGCCGATCCGGGCGCGCATGCGGAGCCGCATCGCATCAAACAATGGCGCGGCGATACGGGAGGCTGCGATCGCGGGTCTCGGTCTCGCTATCCTCCCGGCATACTTCGTTGCGAAGGATATCCGGGAAGGAAGGCTTGTCGCCGTGCTGCAGCATGAAAAACCGGTCCCCGCCGGAATCTATGCCATGTATCCGATGACACGGCACGTTGCCCCCAAGGTGCGGGCCTTCATTGACTTTCTGGTGGACGCCCTGCCTGCACGCCTGGCCGGGGCGCAGTAATGCGCCCGCACGGAGTCTAAGCGGGCTTCTTCGGCTCCTCTTCAGCCTGCAGCAAGGCCGCCGCTTGCGCCGCTGTTTCGGATGTCTGCTCCTGGAGGTATTTCAGCATGGCCTCCAGCGAGCCATCGCTGCTCAGTTCAGCCGGCAAGAGTACGCCGCAAGTGAGCACCTCGGACTTTTTCACGACGCCATCATTATTGGCATCCATGCGCCTGAAATAATCGCTTGAAGTCACCAGGGGCTTGTTGTCTTCGTCATGCGGGACCCCGGGCTTCAGAACCTCGTAGAGCAGGTTGAACTCCGACCTGTTCAGATTGCCGTCCTTGTCCCGATCCAGTTTATCGAATGCCTTGCCGAGCAGCGTGGACAGGGGATTAATCGTCGTCATTGGCTTTCCCTTTCGTGCGGATTGATTTTTTTCGGCTACTGCCTCGCGCCCAGTTTGAACACGCTGGCGGCTTTCTCCAGATTGCCGGCCTGCTCCTGCAGGGCTTCCGCCGCTGCCGCCGCCTCCTCGACCAGCGACGCATTTTGTTGGGTGACGTGATCCATTTGCGAGATCGCCTGGTTGATCTGCTCGATGCCGACGGTTTGCTCCCGGCTCGCGCTGGTGATATCCCCCATGATGTCGGTGACGCGTCTGATGCTCAGTACGATCTCCTCCATGGTGACGCCGGCCTGGCTGACCAGTTTCGCTCCGGTGTCGGCTTTCTCGACCGAGTCATCGATCAATTCCTTGATTTCCTTGGCGGCGCCTGCCGAGCGCTGCGCAAGCGTGCGCACTTCGGCGGCGACCACGGCAAAGCCGCGGCCCTGTTCACCGGCCCGGGCCGCCTCGACCGCGGCATTCAGTGCCAGGATGTTGGTCTGGAACGCGATGCCGTCGATCACACTGATAATGTCGACAATCTTCCTGGCCGATTCATTGATCGAACCCATGGTATCGACCACTTGCGAGACGACGATACCGCCTTTGCTCGCCACTTCCGATGCGGACAGCGCCAGTTGATTCGCCTGGCGCGCATTCTCGGCATTCTGCTTCACGGTCGACGTCAGCTCCTCCATCGAGGATGCCGTTTCTTCCAGCGAAACGGCCTGCCGTTCGGTTCGGGAAGACAGGTCCTGGTTTCCGGTTGCCAGCTGGCGCGATGCAGTAGCGATCGTTTCGACGCCCTGGCGGACCTCGCGCACGATACCGGTCAGACCTGTGCTGATGCTCTTCACCGCTTTCAGCAGCCGGCCGATTTCATCGTCGCGATTGACGTCCAGCGCGATGTTCAAGTCTCCGGAAGCAAGCTTCTGCGCGGCACTGATTCCCTTCTCCAGCTCGTTTCTGATCAGGCGGTAGATCATGAACAGCGCAGCGGCGGAGGCAAGCAGGGAAAAGCACAGCAGGGACACCGCGATGACATAAGCTTGGCGCGAATTCTCGTTCGCTTGTTTCACGGCATCGCCGGTACGCATCTCAAGCAAGGCGAGAAATTCATCGACCGGCTTCATGATCATCGCTTTGTTCTTGTGATACTCGCTGTTGTGCACGAGGTCGCGCGCCAGCTGCAGATCGGGTTCGCCTTTCTTCGTGAACTTTCCGTTCTCGTCTGCAAACAAACCTTTCACTGCATTCATCGCGATGGTTTCCGCCTTCACCAGGCCGTTCGAGGCATCCTCGGACTCTTTCAGCTTGGCGAACTCGCGATCGGAAAATCCTGCCTGCTTCATCAGCGCCTGTAGCGAGATCGTTTTGCCGTCCTCGCGCGGCTTCAACCCATTGCGCACGTCCAGCACATCGAAGTATTGCTGTTCATAGGCGGCATCGCCCGTCACCACGTAGGTACGGGCGAGGCGCGTCAGGTCATCCGAACTTTGGCGCAGCTCGTCGGCGAGACGATAGGACAAATAGCGTGATTGGTTTGCCTCTGTGGCTTCGTCTTGCGCTTCCGAAATACGGAACATGCCGAGAAGCGTCAGGCAGGACAAGATAGCCGTGAACGCCAGAAAGCCGAGCAGGATTTTCTTTAAAGTCAGTGCAGGTTTCATGTGATGGGTTTTGTTGTACCGCCTGGGCGCGCGCTGTGGTCTCATCCACCGGCGCCCCGGTTGCAACGATAGTAGCCCACGGCCATGGGAAACTCGCGGAGATTGCTAACCCCATTCAGGCAACTCTATGTTCCTGATTCCGCAACAAGTCCGCATCCCCGGGCGGGGATGCATTCATCTCAGTGCGGTTCGGCACCTGCACAGGTACCGGCGACAAATCTCAGCGAGACGCCGCGCTTTGACTGACGCTGCCCGCTGGCCGCGCGCCGTCGGCGACGGCACGGATGAACAGCCGCGAATGGGTGCCGAAATTCATCATCAGAGCGGTCACCAGCGAGTTCATCTCCTCGCGCGCCGCCGGTGCGCCCGCTGATACCAAGGCGTGCAGGTCCACATCCTCGCCGGAGGCAGACATCACATAATCCGGATCCGAGATGTATTTCGCCGGAACGCCACGCTCCAGGGCGGCATCCGTCGCATCCGCCGCAGCGTGCGACTGCCTCGTGATGGATTGCCGCACCACCGTGGCGGTATAGCGCGGGTAGGCACTATCGCCGGCAACATTGCGGGCGGCGCGCAGCAGTGCGTCGTCGTCATTCTTATTCAAATAGGCTTCCCGCATTCTCCTGAACTGGTAATTCTCAAGCGCCTGGTGGCGGTTCGACACGAGCGAGATCGCATGTTCCTTCCGCGTCGGGAATCCGATCATGGCGAGGGAATTGATCCACAACAGAGAAGGCGTGCCGAGGCCGGGCACGACACGCGCGTGATACGGTTGCGTCAGATCCTGGATGTAATGCAGGGCCCAGCCCGCGAAGCGCCAGCCCCAGTAATCGTGGCCCGTGCGAAGGGCGTGTTGCGCAAGGGTCTGATAGAGGTGGATACGGTACTCCGGATAAGTTCGAAGCAAGAAGGGCGCCGCCTTGTACAGAATCCATTGCTCATGGAAGAACCCCATGTGCATCGGCGCCTGGCTGGAAAACTCCAGCGCCGGATTGCCGAAGGGTTGCTTGCCGAATCCGTACTGCTTGCCGTAGTCCGTGCCGTTGTCTTCCCAAATGCCGAGGTCCAGCCCGAAATCCGGCTCGTCCGAGGCAGTCGCCAGCACATCCAGCGCCTGCACCACGTCGCCCTCGCGCAGACGAAGGAAGGCTGCCTTGTTGTGGTCGTCGCGCTGACCGACCGTAGTTACCTCGGCGCGCGGCATGGCCGCAGCAGGGGAAATCTCGGCGCCGGGGCGGGCCTGCATGAACAGCGTCAACCGCGCGGACGGGTTGATCCGCAGCGCCGACAAGAAGCGCCGGCGCAACTCCGATCCGCTGCCGCCGGCTTTGAAGCGCAACGCATCCGGCCGAGCCGGATAGTGCGGAACGTTCGCCCGGGCCCAGGATTCTTCCGCTTCGAGGAGGCCTTCCAGCGCAGGCCCCTCTGCGGCAAGAAACGCTTCCAGGCTTTCGACGCGGACCGGTGCCGCCTGCGCCACCTCCGACAACGGAGCAAGTGCCTGCCACGTCCCCAGGGCATGGTTGCTCCATGCCCATGCGGACGGAGAGAGGGCAAACGCCAGTGCGGCGACGGTGGACAAGCGCCGTACTGCGGTCAGAAGCTGAGCGCGTCGTAACATCATTGTTTTTCTCCCTGTTGGATGACCGTTGCTCGATGGAAGATTTTAACGCGGGCATACACATAAAAATGTGCGGCCCAGCCGAGAAATAACTCGCTGATTTTAAAGGAAGAAGTCCTTTTTCAGAGTCTAAACTTACTTTAGCAAATGCAAAGGAAAACTGTTCGCTCATCACCGTTTTAAGCGATATTGTTCGTTTCCCACCTCGAACACCGCACCGGGCTCAGGACCACCTCGAACTGCCCCCGCTCACACTTCCGCAAACACGTACATAAAAAAGTCCTTGATCTAACAGGCTGGCGGTACGGCGCGGCGTGTTTTCCGGCGTGCGGCCGACGGTGATAGCGTTGGCGGCGTTCAGTTGCTCGGCGTCGAGGAATAGCAGCGAGCCGATCAGTGCCAGTGGCTTCGTCGCTTCGCCGGACGCGGTGAGTTCCACGCCCTTGTACTGCGCCAGCCCGTTAAGCACGAAGCGGTTTGCCGCGTCCGTCGTGGTCGACGGGCGCTTGATGTCGAAGTAGGCGGTCTGCAGCAGCACGCCCTGGGCGACTTCGGCCTTGAAGCCGATTTCCTTCTGCTTGGCGACCGCGGGCGGCAGTAGCTCGCCGGCATTCGCACGGTTCGAGCCAGCCTGGCCGCTTTCCTCGACGCCTTCGATATAGCTGCCGTAGCTGGAGATATTGCGGGCGGGCTTGTACATCAGGGCGAGGGCGGGATTGACCTCGTCGGCGGTGTAGCGGGCAGTGCCGCTGGTGCTCGTGTAGTCGCTGCTGCGCACGCCTGCCATCAACTTCCACTGCTCGCCGAAGGAAATGCGGTCGGACAGGTACCAGCCGCGATCCTTGATGGCCGGACAAGATTGATGCGCGCGCCGAACGGTTCCTGTTCGCCGAAGCGGCGGCCGATGTCCGCATGCACTGCCGCGCCC
>Ga0196971_1000209_pt1 | contig 56559 bp, 42 predicted proteins | sample S1v_1013CmetaG_FD_148660 | JGI IMG/M metagenome (GOLD analysis project Ga0196971, IMG submission 148660) | Soil microbial communities from Anza Borrego desert, Southern California, United States - S1+v_10-13C | ecosystem: Environmental > Terrestrial > Soil > Desert | place: USA: California... | reverse complement strand
CTTCGTGGCGATGATGGAGAAACACAAAAATGCCTAAGCGCACAGACATCAAAAGCATCCTGATCATTGGCGCCGGCCCGATCATCATCGGCCAGGCGTGCGAATTCGACTACTCCGGCGCGCAGGCATGCAAGGCATTGCGTGAGGAAGGCTACAAGGTCATCCTGGTCAACAGCAATCCGGCGACCATCATGACCGATCCGGAAATGGCGGACGTCACCTACATCGAGCCGATCACCTGGCAGGTGGTGGAGCGCATCATCGACAAGGAGCGCCCCGACGCGATCCTGCCGACCATGGGCGGCCAGACCGCGCTGAACTGTGCGCTCGACCTGCACCGCAACGGCGTGCTGACCAAGTACGGCTGCGAGCTGATCGGCGCCACGCCGGAAGCGATCGACAAGGCGGAAGACCGCTCCAAGTTCAAGCAGGCGATGACCAAGATCGGCCTCGGCTCCGCCCGGTCCGGTGTTTCGCACACGATGGAAGAGTCGTGGGCGGTGCAGAAGGAAATCGGCTTCCCGGTCATCATCCGTCCGTCCTTCACCATGGGCGGCACCGGCGGCGGCATCGCCTACAACCCGGAAGAATTCGAAACCATCTGCAAGCGCGGCCTGGAAGCCTCGCCGACCTCCGAACTGCTGATCGAGGAATCCCTGATCGGCTGGAAGGAGTTCGAGATGGAGGTGGTGCGCGACAAGAAGGACAACTGCATCATCGTCTGCTCGATCGAGAACCTCGACCCGATGGGCGTGCATACCGGCGACTCGATCACCGTGGCGCCGGCGCAGACGCTGACCGACAAGGAATACCAGATCATGCGCAACGCGTCGCTCGCGGTGCTGCGCGAGATCGGCGTCGACACCGGCGGCTCCAACGTGCAGTTCGCGGTCAATCCGAAGGACGGCCGGATGATCGTCATCGAGATGAATCCGCGCGTGTCGCGTTCCTCCGCGCTGGCGTCGAAGGCGACCGGCTTCCCGATCGCGAAGGTCGCGGCCAAGCTGGCGGTCGGCTTCACGCTCGACGAGCTGCGCAATGAGATCACCGGCGGCGCCACCCCGGCGTCGTTCGAGCCGAGCATCGATTACGTCGTCACCAAGGTGCCGCGTTTCGCGTTCGAGAAATTCCCGACTGCCGACAGCCACCTGACCACCCAGATGAAATCGGTGGGCGAGGTGATGGCGATCGGCCGCACCTTCCAGGAATCCTTCCAGAAGGCGCTGCGCGGCCTGGAAGTCGGCGTCGACGGCATGAATGAAAAGACCACCGACCGCGAGACCATCGAGGAAGAACTCGGCGAGCCGGGGCCGGAGCGCATCTGGTACGTCGGCGACGCGTTCGCGCAGGGTTTCTCCCTGGAAGAAGTGCACCAGCTGACGCACATCGATCCGTGGTTCCTGGTGCAGATCAAGGAAATCGTCGACATCGAACTGTGGCTGGAAAAGCAGACGCTGGAATCGCTCGACAAGGCGACGCTGTTCAAGCTGAAGCAAAAGGGCTACTCGGACCGCCGCATGGCCAAGCTGCTCAAGACCACCGACCGCGCCGTGCGCGAGCATCGCCGCGAACTCGGGGTACGCCCGGTCTACAAGCGGGTCGACACCTGCGCCGCGGAGTTCGCGACGCGCACCGCGTACATGTACTCGACCTACGACGAGGAGTGCGAATCGCAGCCGACCGACAAGAAGAAGATCATGGTGCTGGGCGGCGGTCCGAACCGCATCGGCCAGGGCATCGAATTCGACTACTGCTGCGTGCATGCCGCGCTGGCGATGCGCGAAGACGGCTACGAAACCATCATGGTCAACTGCAACCCGGAAACGGTGTCGACGGACTATGACACGTCCGACCGCCTGTACTTCGAGCCGCTGACGCTGGAAGACGTGCTGGAAATCGTCGACAAGGAAAAGCCCTACGGCGTGATCGTGCAGTACGGTGGCCAGACGCCGTTGAAGCTTGCGCTCGACCTCGAAGCCAATGGCGTGCCGATCGTCGGCACCTCGCCGGACATGATCGATGCAGCGGAAGACCGCGAGCGCTTCCAGAAGCTGCTGCAGGACCTCGGCCTGCGCCAGCCGCCGAACCGCACCGCGCGCGCTGAAGAGGAGGCCTTGCGCCTGGCGCAGGAAATCGGCTATCCGCTGGTGGTTCGCCCGTCCTACGTGCTTGGCGGCCGCGCGATGGAAATCGTGCATGAGCAGCGCGACCTCGAACGCTACATGCGCGAGGCGGTGAAAGTGTCCAACGATTCGCCGGTGCTGCTCGACCGCTTCCTGAACGATGCGATCGAAGTCGACGTCGACTGCCTGTCCGACGGACAGCGCACCTTCATCGGCGGCGTGATGGAGCACATCGAACAGGCGGGCGTGCATTCGGGCGACTCCGCCTGTTCGCTGCCGCCGTATTCGCTCTCCAAGGAAACCGTGGAAGAGCTCAAGCGCCAGACCGCGCTGATGGCCAAGGGCCTGAACGTGGTCGGCCTGATGAACGTGCAGTTCGCGATCCAGCAGCAGGAGGTCGAAGGCCAGCTGAAGGACATCGTGTACGTGCTGGAAGTGAATCCGCGCGCCTCGCGCACCGTGCCCTACGTGTCCAAGGCCACCGGCCTGCAGCTGGCGAAGATCGCCGCGCGCTGCATGGTCGGCCAGTCGCTCGACAGCCAGGGCATCAAGAACGAGGTCGTGCCGCCATACTACAGCGTGAAGGAAGCCGTCTTCCCGTTCAACAAATTCCCGGGCGTCGACACCATCCTCGGCCCGGAAATGAAGTCGACCGGCGAAGTCATGGGCGTGGGCAAGACCTTCGGCGAAGCCTTCGTGAAGTCGCAGCTCGGCGCCGGCGTGAAGCTGCCGAAGTCGGGCAAGGTCTTCCTGAGTGTCAAGAACAGCGACAAGCCGCGCGCGGTGCAGGTCGCGCGCGACCTGGTCGAACTCGGCTTCTCCCTGGTGGCTACCAGGGGTACGGCGGCCGCCATCAGCGCTGCCGGCATTCCGGTCTCACCGGTGAACAAGGTGGTTGAAGGCCGTCCGCACGTGGTGGACATGATCAAGAACAACGAGATCGTCCTGGTCATCAACACTGTCGAGGAAAAGCGTAACGCGATCGTGGATTCGCGCGCGATCCGCACCTCGGCGCTGCTGGCGCGTGCGACGACATATACCACGATCGCCGGCGCCGAAGCCGCAGTCGAGGGTCTGCGCCATCTCGACGAGTTGCATGTCTACGATTTACAAGGCCTGCATAAGTCTTTACACTAAGACTCCAAAGCTAAACTCTTGCCACAGAGGTCACAGACGATTCCGGGTTTCCCGGAATTATTTGTGACCTCTGTGGTTTTCATTTTGTCCAAAGAAATCATGAGCACAGTACCGATTACCAAGCGCGGCGCAGAAATGCTGAAGGAAGAACTGCATCGCCTCAAGACCAAGGATCGTCCGGCCGTCATCAGCGCGATCGCGGAAGCGCGTGCCCAGGGGGACCTGTCCGAAAATGCCGAATACGATGCCGCCAAGGAGCGCCAGGCATTCATCGAGGGCCGCATTGCCGAACTCGAAGGCAAGCTGAGCGCTGCACAGATCATCGATCCGACGGTGCTGGATGCGGAAGGACGCATCGTGTTCGCGTCGACCGTGGACCTGGAAGACCTCGAGTCCGGTACCAAGGTGACCTACCAGATCGTCGGCGAAGACGAAGCCGACCTGAAGGAAAAGAAGATCTCCATCACCTCCCCGATCGCGCGCGCGCTTATCGGCAAGTACGCCGGCGACGTGGTCGAGGTCAATGCACCGTCCGGCATCCGCGAATACGAAGTTCTCGAAGTCCGCTATATCTGACCTGCGATGACCGCCGCCCGCATACGGCGGCTGCTCGCCACGCTCTGGGTGGGCAGCCTTTGGACCGTCGGCTATATCGTCGCGCCGACGCTGTTCTCGACGCTGGCCGACCGTGTGCTCGCTGGTCTGATTGCGGGCAGCCTGTTCCGTATCGAAGCCTGGCTGTCGCTGGTTTGTGCGATCGCGATGGTCGTGCTGCTGAAGGCGTCGCCCGATGAGCGGGGGACGAACACAGGCAGACAGCTGATATGGATAGTCGCCGGCATGCTCGGTTGTACCCTGGTCGGCTATTTCGGCCTGCAGCCTTTCATGGCGGCATTGAAGGAAGCGGCGGGAGCCGCCGGCATGCAGGGCGAGAGCCGCGCCCAGTTCGGCATCCTGCACGGGGTGGCCAGCACCTTCTACCTGGTGCAAAGCCTGCTTGGCGCGGCGCTGGTGTGGAAACTCCGGTAAGGACCGGTCAGGTCCTGTCGAGCGCCGATTTCTTCGAACTGGTCTGGCGCTTCTTCGCGCGCTTGATGTTGCCGCCGGCAGTCACGCGCTCGTTTCCCTTCAGGATGACCTTCTGGACGGTGGGGCGCTTGGTGCCGCTCGGGCTGCCCTTGATGATGGTGACTTCACGCAAGCCCTTGCCGCGCTTCTCGCTGCGCTCCTTCTGGACCTCCTTCTTCGGGCGGTACAGGACAAGCAGCTTGCCGATGTGCTGGATCGGGGCCGCGCCCAGTTCCTCGCAGATCGTTTCATACATGCCGACTCGTGCATCACGGTCGTCGCCAAAGACGCGAACCTTGATCAGGCCGTGGGCATCGAGGCTGGCGTCGATTTCCTTCATGACCGCCGGCGTCAGGCCCGCATCGCCGATGATCACGACCGGGTTGAGCCCGTGGGCCTCGGAGCGAAGCGCGCTGCGCTCCGCGGGTGTCAGTTTCAACATAATCTTAATATCCCTCAAAAGCGGTATTCTACGCGAATGGCAAAGAACAAATTCAACAAAAACTGGCTGCACGACCACATCAATGATCCTTATGTGAAGCAGGCGCAGAAGGATGGCTATCGCGCGCGTGCCGTCTACAAGCTCAAGGAAATCGACGAGACCGAGAAGCTGATCAGGCACGGGCAGGTGATCGTCGATCTCGGCTGCGCGCCCGGCAGCTGGTCGCAGTACGCACGCAACAAGCTCGCCGGGAAGGAGGGCGGCGGCATCAACGGCACCATCATCGGCCTGGACATGCTGCCGATGGAGCCGATCGCCGATGTGCATTTCATTCAGGGCGACTTCCGCGAGCAGGAAGTGCTGGACCAGCTTGAAGCGGTGCTCGAAGGACGCCGGGTCGATCTCGTCCTGTCCGACATGGCGCCCAACCTGTCCGGCGTGGCGATCACGGACGCGGCGCGCGTCGAGCACATCATCGACCTTGCGCTCGACTTCGCCCGTGCGCACATGAAACCTTCCGGCGCCTTGCTCGTCAAATGCTTCAACGGTACGGGTTTTACGCAGATTCTCGAGAAGTTCCGGCAGGAGTTCAAGACGGTCGCGCAGAAGAAGCCCAAAGCCAGCAGAGACAAGTCTTCCGAAGTGTTCCTGCTGGGCAAGTCACTCAAGCACCCATCCTGATTGCATTCTTGCAAGTTAGCACAAGGGCAACTCTTGATTTTCCGGAATCCAGCCGTATATGGGCGGTGAGAGTTATATGGACCGGACGCCGCATGTCATTTCAGGAATTGTTTTTGCATGCCGTCATCCCGTCCGTCCGCCACAGGTTCAGGCTGGCAAGCGCCGGTCATTGCGGGTAGAATCAATTTTACAAGTCTTGTAAATGGGCGCCCCTGCGTCTAAGGAGTTCCAGTGAACAACATGTTTTCGAAAGCCGCCATCTGGGTCGTGATTGCCCTGGTGTTGTTTACCGTCTTCAAGCAGTTCGACGGTCGCACGCTGGCGGGAGGCGCGACGCCTATTCCGTACTCGGACTTCCTGGACGAGGTGAAGGCACGGCAGATCCGTGAAGCGACCATTGAGGATCGCACCATCATCGCGACGACGAATGACGGCAAGCGCATCAAGACGGCGGTTACCTATCTCGACCGCGGCCTGATCGGCGACCTGATCAACAACGGCGTCAAGTTCGACGTCAAGCAGCCGGAAGAGCAGTCCTTCCTGTCGCAGGTTTTCATTTCCTGGTTCCCGATGCTGTTGCTGATCGGCGTCTGGGTATTCTTCATGCGCCAGATGCAGGGCGGCGGCAAGGGCGGGGCATTCTCGTTCGGCCGTTCCAAGGCGCGCATGCTGGATGAAGCGAGCAATACCGTCACCTTCGCCGACGTCGCCGGCTGCGACGAGGCCAAGGAGGAAGTGCAGGAACTGGTCGACTTCCTGCGCGACCCGACCAAGTTCCAGAAACTGGGCGGCCGCATCCCGCGCGGCGTGCTGATGGTGGGCCCTCCGGGTACCGGTAAGACCCTTCTGGCACGCGCGATTGCCGGTGAAGCCAAGGTGCCGTTCTTCACGATTTCCGGTTCCGACTTTGTCGAGATGTTCGTCGGCGTGGGCGCATCCCGCGTGCGCGACATGTTCGAGAATGCAAAGAAACATTCCCCGTGCATCATCTTCATCGATGAGATCGACGCGGTCGGCCGTCATCGCGGCGCCGGCCTCGGCGGCGGCAACGATGAGCGCGAACAGACGCTGAACCAGCTGCTGGTCGAGATGGACGGTTTCGAAGCGAACTCCGGCGTCATCGTGATCGCCGCGACCAACCGCGCCGACGTGCTCGACAAGGCGCTGCTGCGTCCCGGCCGCTTCGACCGCCAGGTGATGGTCGGCCTGCCGGACATCCGCGGCCGTGAGCAGATTCTGTATGTACATATGCGCAAGGTGCCGATCGCACCGGACGTCAAGGCCGATATCCTGGCCCGCGGCACTCCCGGCTTCTCCGGCGCCGACCTGGCCAACCTGGTCAACGAGGCTGCCTTGTTTGCCGCGCGCCGCAACAAGCGCCTGGTTGAGATGCAGGACTTCGAGGACGCCAAGGACAAGATCGTGATGGGCCCGGAGCGCAAGTCGGCCGTGATGCGCGAGGAAGAGCGCCGCAACACCGCCTTCCATGAGTCCGGCCATGCGGTGGTCGCCAAGCTGTTGCCGAAGGCGGATCCGGTGCACAAGGTCACGATTATGCCGCGCGGTTATGCGCTCGGCCTGACCTGGCAGCTGCCCGAGCATGATCGCGTAAACATGTACAAGGACAAGATGCTCGAGGAAATCGCGATCCTGTTCGGCGGCCGCATCGCCGAAGAGATCTTCATGCACCAGATGTCGACCGGCGCATCCAACGACTTCGAGCGCGCGACGAAGCTGGCGCGTGCGATGGTGACCCGCTACGGCATGTCCGAGACGCTCGGCACCATGGTCTACGAAGACAGCGAGCAGGATGCCTATTTCGGCCGCATGACGTCGAAGACCGTGTCGGAAGCGACGCAGCAGAAGGTGGACCTGGAAATCCGCTCGATCCTGGACGGCCAGTATGCACTGGCGCGCCGCTTGCTCGAGGAAAACCAGGACAAGGTCGAAGTGATGGCCAAGGCGCTGCTCGAGTGGGAAACCCTGGATGCCGACCAGATCAACGACATCATGGAAGGCAATGAGCCGCGTCCGCCGAAGGCTGGTGTGCCGGTCAAGCGTTCTCCGTCCGACAACGCGTCCGGTGGCATTTCCCCGAACGCGACCGCGCCTGCGTAACTATCGCGCGTATTAACCTGTTGTCAACAAGGGTGAGGAGCAATCCTCGCCCTTTTTGTTTGTCCGGAATGAAAACAGACTATTTCCAGTGCGGCCGCTACCGCTTTCCGACCCGGCCCGGCCAGTCCCGCCCGCTTGTGATGGGGGTGCTCAACGTGACACCCGACTCCTTCTCCGACGGCGGGCGTTTCCATTCGCTCGACCAGGCCTTGTCCCATGCAGAGCAGATGATCGCCGAAGGCGTCGACATCATCGACATCGGCGGGGAATCGAGCCGGCCCGGCGCGCAGCCGCTGCCGCTGGACGAAGAATTGCGGCGCGTCATGCCGGTGCTGTTCGCATTGCGCGATTGCGGCAAGCCGCTGTCTGTCGACACCTATAAACCGGAAGTGATGCGCGAGGCGATTAACGCCGGTGCGGACATGATCAACGATATCAATGGCTTCCGCGCCGAGGGGGCGTTGAGTGCGGTCAACGAGAGTGACTGCGCGTTGTGTATCATGCACATGCAGAACGCGCCGCTGACCATGCAGGTGCAGCCGCACTACGACGACGTGACCGCCGAGGTTACGCAATTCCTGCGGCAGGGCGTGGAGCGGATGGAGCAGGGCGGAATCGACCGCCGGCGGATCTGCGTCGATCCCGGATTCGGATTCGGCAAGACGCTGGAGCACAATCTGATGCTGCTGCGGAATATCGGCAGGATCGCCGGGGAAACCGGCGTGCCGGTGCTGGCCGGCCTGTCGCGCAAGTCCATGATCGGTGCGATTACCGGCAAGCCGGTGGAGCGCCGGGTTGCCGGAAGCGTTGCCGGAGCGCTGGCGGCGGTGGCGCGTGGCGCGCTGATCGTGCGGGTGCATGACGTGGCGGAGACAGTGGATGCGCTCAAGGTTTGGCGGGCGGTCGAAGAAGATCAACAGGGGTAAGCAATGACACGCAAATATTTTGGCACCGACGGTGTACGCGGAAGGGTCGGGGAGTTGCCGATCACGCCGGATCTGGTGATGAAGCTCGGCTATGCGGCGGGCAAGGTTCTGGCACAGGCGGAAACCAGCAGCATCAAGCCGGTGGTATTGATTGGCAAGGACACGCGCATTTCCGGCTACATGCTGGAAGCGGCGCTGCAGGCAGGGTTCGCCGCCGCCGGCGTCGACGTGATGCTTGCCGGCCCGATGCCCACGCCGGCGATCGCCTACCTGACGCGCGCGCTGCGCCTGTCGGCAGGCGTCGTGATCTCGGCCTCGCACAATCCCTATCATGACAACGGCATCAAGTTCTTTTCCGCACAGGGCAACAAGCTGCCGGATGCGGTGGAATCCGCGATCGAGGACATGCTGGAAGCGCCGATCGAATGCGTGTCGTCCGAAAAGCTGGGCAAGGCCAAGCGCCTGTTCGATGCGCAGGGCCGCTATATCGAATTCTGCAAGAGCACCTTCCCGAGCGAACTCGACCTGAGGGGCCTGAAGATCGTGGTCGACTGCGCGCACGGCGCCGCCTACCACATTGCGCCGGATGTCTTCCACGAACTCGGTGCCGAGGTGGTCGCCATCGCCAACCAGCCGAACGGCTTGAACATCAACGACGAGGTCGGCGCGACTGCCCCGGCGACGCTGTCGGCGGCAGTGCGCGAGCACAAGGCCGACCTCGGCATTGCGCTCGACGGCGATGCCGATCGTCTGCTGATGGTGGATGCCTCCGGCCGCGCGTACAACGGCGATGAACTGCTGTACGTGATGGTCAAGGACCGGGTGAAGACGGCACGCGTGGAAGGCGTGGTCGGCACCCTGATGACCAACATGGCGCTGGAAGTCGCGCTCAAGCGCATGGGTATCGGCTTTGCCCGCGCCAAGGTGGGCGACCGCTATGTGCTGGAAGTGCTGCACGAGCGCGGCTGGCTGATCGGCGGCGAGGGCTCGGGTCACCTGCTGTTCCTCGACAAGCACACGACCGGAGACGGCATCGTCTCCGCGCTGCAGGTGCTGTCGGCGCTAAAGCGCAGCGGACAGACGCTGGAGCAGGCAACGTCCGACCTGGTGCTGTTCCCGCAGTCGCTGGTCAACGTGAAGGTGACGCCGGGCTTCGACTGGCAGAAAAATGCGGCGGCCCGCAGTGAAAAGGAAGTGGTGGAGGCCGAACTGGGCGACAACGGGCGCGTGCTGATTCGCGCGTCCGGTACCGAACCGCTGGTGCGCGTGATGGTTGAAGCGCGTAACGCCGACGATGCCGGGCGCTTCGCCCGGCGCATCGCCGACAAGCTCGCCGTCTGATCCCTGGTCAAGCCGCGGCGGATTTCTTTCGCCGCGGTGCGCTGCGGGCAAGAAATGACGCCCGCGGACAGTAATAAATTGACCGCCCGGCATCGCGCCGGTATGATGCTTGATTCTCGGGGCGTAGCGCAGCCTGGTAGCGCACCTGATTTGGGATCAGGTGGTCGGACGTTCGAATCGTCTCGCCCCGACCAGACATCCTCAGCGCATCCCATTCCTGATGCGCGCCTATCTTCCATTTTCGCCTTTCCTGCGTTTGCGGTCGCCGTGCGGCACGTTCGCCCGCGCCTTTCTGCCGCAAATATGGTGTCTGCGTCGCCACGCGGTGCTGCATCCCGATTGCCATGCACGGCCGCCGCGGTGATAATGCAATGATTCCAATAATGAACAACGGCAAGGGGGGACCTTGGCGTCTGCGCGAAAAACAGCCCGGACGAATGGTTGTCGGAGCGGAGCCTTCCCATGAGGCAGCTGGAGGAATTGCTCGACCTCGTCGCCCGCAAGATCGGGCTTTCCACGGACGACATCGCCCGGCGCAGCGCCGTGTTCGACATCACCGATGCCGACATTGCGCTACTGCGCCAGTTGCACGACAAGCTGGCCGCGCATCAGCCGCCACTGGTCGAATCCTTCCACAGTTATCTCACCCAGTTTCCGGAGCTGAAGCAGTGGCTCGGCGACGGGGACAAGCTCGAGCGCCTGAAGCAGGCGCAACTCGGCTATTTCAACCGCCTCAGCCAGGGTAACTACGACAGCGGGTACGTGACGGACCGGTTGCGCGTGGGCCTTGTGCACCAGCAGATCGGGCTCGAGCCGAAATGGTACGTGGGCGCCTATCGCAAATACCTTTCCGACGTCATCCCGGTTCTGGCCGAAGCGGCCGCGGGCGACCGCGAGCAATTCTTCCGCGCGTGCGATGCGCTGCTCAAGGTCGTGTGCTTCGACATGGTGCTGGCGCTCGACACCTATTTCGAAGCGGACCGGTCCGAGGTTGTGCGCGTCAAGAATTACGCGGAGCAGATGCTGGCGTCGATTCCATCCGGACTGATCGTGCTCGATGCCGAGCTGAAGATACGCTCGATGAACCATGCGATGTGCCGTATGTTCAGGCTTGGGGCCGGGGACGAGGTGGCCGGCCTGCCGCTGACCGCCGTCGTCTGGAGCCGTCAACTGACGGAGGCGCTCAAGACCGCGCTGGCGACCGGCGAGGGCATGCGCGACCTGGTGATCAGCGTGATCGATGATAGCGGCAAGCGCCACTTCGAATTCGACATCTCGGCAGCGCTGCTGAGGCAGGAGAACGTCCTGTTGCTGATGGGGCAGGACATCACCGGCCGCGTGCAGTCGCAGGAAGAGCTGCGCCGTTTCCGAATGGCCCTCGACAGCTCCATCGACGCGGTCTACCTGATCGACCGCGAGGAGATGCGCTTCATCGATGCCAATGAAACAGCGCTGGCCACCCTCGGCTACTCCTATGAGGAGCTGCTGCAGCTCGGGCCGCAGGATCTCAAGCCTGACGAAGGCGAGCTGGAGCGGGTCCACCGCCGCTTCGACGAAGTGATCGTCAGCGAGAGCAAGACCGGGATGATCCAGACCGTGCACCAGCGCAAGGACGGCTCGCGGTTGCCGGTCGAAGTCTATCTGCGGGCGATCCAGTCCGAAGGCCGGCAGCTGCTGGTGGCGGTGGTGCGGGACCTTACCGAACGCTTGCAGGCGGAAGCGGTGCTGCGCGAAAGCGAGGAGCGGTTCCGTGTCGCATTCAACCAGGCGGCGGTCGGGCTGGCGCACGTGGCGCCCGACGGCCGCTGGCTCATGGTCAATAACAAGCTGTGCGACATCGTCGGCTATTCGCGCAAGGAATTGCTTTCCATGAGCTTCCAGGACATCACGCATCCGGAAGACCTGGTCGCGGACTGGGCGCTGGCGCGGCGCATGATTGCCGGCGAAATCTATGAAAAAACCCGCGAGAAGCGCTATCGGCACAAGGCCGGGTACTACATCTGGGTCAATCTCACCAGTTCCATGGTGCGCGACGCCGCAGGCAGCCCCAAGTATTACAGCACCGTGGTGGAAGACATCTCCCGCCGCAAGCAGGTCGAGGAAGAACTGCTGCATCTTGCCAACCATGATTCCCTGACCAGCCTGCCGAATCGCTCGCTGCTGCTCGACCGGCTCGCGCAGGCGCTGGTGTTTGCGCGGCGCTCCGACGCGCGGGTCGCGGTGATGCTGATCGATCTCGACCGTTTCAAGACGATCAACGACAGCCTCGGCCACGACATCGGCGACAAGATCATCATCGAGATTTCGCGCCGCCTGTCGGCCTGCATCCGGGCCGGCGACACGATCGCCCGGCTCGGCGGCGATGAATTCGTGGTGATCAGGCCGGACGTGGCGCGCGAAGATGCGGTCGCCAGCATGGCTCAGCAGATCCTGGCCGGCCTCGCGCAACCGATCACACTTCAGGGACACGAGTTCTTTCCGACTGCCAGCATCGGCATCAGCGTGTTCCCGAAGGACGGTACGGACGGACAGACGCTGCTGAAAAACGCGGACATGGCGATGTACCGCGCCAAGGATGCGGGCAGGAATACCTTCCAGTTTTACGCGCACGAAATGAATACCCGCGCGCTCGACCGCCTGAAGCTGGAAAGCGGCCTGCGCCGCGCCCTGGAGCGCCAGGAGTTCGCGGTGCATTACCAGCCGCAGATGGATATCGCATCGGGACGCGTCATGGGTGCCGAAGCGCTGCTGCGCTGGGCGCCGCCGGGCCAGACGATGGTATTTCCCGGCGACTTCATTCCAATCGCGGAGGAGACCGGGCTGATCGTGCCGATCGGCGAATGGGTGCTGCGGCAGGCATGCATGCAAAAGCGGGAGTGGCACCGCGCCGGGATGTTCACCGACTTGAAGTTGGCGGTCAACCTGTCGGCGCGGCAGTTCAAGCAGCAGGACATGGTGAAGATGGTGTCGCGGGTATTGGCGGAGACCGGATGCCGGCCGGAGTGGCTCGAACTCGAGATTACCGAAAGCATCATCATGGAAAATCCCGAAGCAGCCGCGGAAACGCTGCACAGGCTGAGCGCGATGGGCGTGCGCCTGGCGATCGACGACTTCGGCACCGGTTATTCCAGCCTCAGCTACCTCAAGCGCTTTCCGATCGACGCGCTCAAGATTGACCGCTCCTTCGTGCGCGACATCACGACGGATGCCGATGATGCCGCGATTGCCAAGGCAGTGATCGCGCTGGCGCACAGCCTGAAGCTGGCAGTGATCGCCGAAGGTGTCGAAACGATCGAGCAGCTCGATTTCCTGCGCGAGCAGAAGTGCGACCAGATGCAGGGGTATTTCCTGAGCAGGCCGCTGCCGGTGGACCAGTTCGGCGCTTTCCTGCTGCAAGGCAAATGCGCGTGAATCGCGTGCGCGCAATCATTGAAACCCGCCGCCATTAGATGTAATATCCGCAAGCCTCGTTTCGGGCGGGCAGGAAGCTGACGACAGGCTTTCGCCTTTGCCTCGGTCCCGGCATGCCGCCGCACTGCCCATAGCTCAGTTGGATAGAGCAACGGCCTTCTAAGCCGTAGGTCGCAGGTTCGACTCCTGCTGGGCAGGCCACCATCCCTCCGCCTGCTTCCCTTTCCGCCGTTTTGGTCCGTCCTCGCTGCCATGCAGCAGAAAAAGATGTTTACGAAATAACTCTTTCGGGGCAGAATGCGAAAATTGTTGCCATAGGGAAATTATCCCGTTTGGTGCCGTACAGCACAACGCCCGCGCATGCCAGAAGAACAGCTGATCAACTCCGTCAACAAATACTATCTCGACAAGGTGATGAACCTTGCCGATCAGGCGGACATCAAGGCCACCGAAGACATTTTCGATGCGCGCGGCATGAAGCTTGTCGCCAAGGGCGCGCGGATTTCGCGCAGCTTGCAGGAACGGCTGAGCCTGCGCAAGCTGAACAAACCCTTCGAATCGAGCATCGCGGTCGGGGAGGGCGTCGACACCGGCGTCGTCGCGGCGGAAGCGCAGCGCATCGCCGACACCGTCGAGCCGATGGCTTCCATCCTGCGCACCATCGGCAACGGGCAGTCGCCGGTGCAGGTCCTGGCCGGCATCCAGTTTGGCAGCGCGATGAGCACCATGCTGACGATCATCGAGCGCGGCGGCAAGACCGCGCTCATGCATAGCGTGATGGTCAGCCTGCTGTCGGTCTGCCTCGCCCGCAAGCTCGGGATGAGCAGCACCGACCAGACGGTCGTTGCCGTCGCCGGGCTGCTGCACGATATCGGCGAACTCTACATCGATCCCGAGTACCTGCAGTCAAACCGTACCCTTTATCCGCATGAGTGGCGTCATGTGATCGTCCATCCGCGCATCGGCCAGATGCTGATTTCCGGCCTCGAAAACTACCCGGCGAGCGTGGCACAAGCGGTGTACGAGCATCACGAGCGCCATGACGGCGGGGGATACCCAAGACAGATCGCCGGTGCGAGCATCAGCATGGCCGGGCAGGTGATCTCGGCAGCGGAAATGATTTCGGGAATCTTCCTGCATCAGGACAAGGCCCTGCAACGCGCCGAACTGGCGCTGAAGATCATGCCGGGGGAGTTCGCGCGCGAGCTGGTGACGGTGGTGTCGCTGGCGATGCAGGCGGCGCGCGCCCCGGGCGATATGCCGGACGAGGGCGGCACGCCGACCGGCGAGGAGCGGCTGAAGGTGCAGGCCCTGTACGAGCGCATCTGCACCGCCCAGTCCGCGGTCGAGGAGTCGATGGACAAGCCGGAACTGCAATCGAAGAAAGCGCGCCAGCTGCTCGCCGATACCAAGCGCCGCGTGACCGCGATCGAGCGGGCCTTCAGCAGCACCGGGCTCGATGCCTGCCTGGATGAGGCGTCCCGGTTCTTCGATACGCGCAGCACTTCCATCCTGTTTGAAACGGATGTGGCGACGCGCGAGATCCTCTGGCGGCTGCGCGACGTTGCCCGGGATGTCTCCCTGCACGCATCGGCACTCGACCAGCGGGAAGCGGACACGCTACAGCCGCTGATCGCCTTGCTTGACGGCGCGCACTAGTAGGTCATCCAGATAAATTTGGCACGTAGAGGATCGTAGGGTGGGTGGGGCCGCCGAGGTAGAGCGTAGCGAAACCCACCATGCGCTCCAGGGGCGGTGCCGGTGGGTTTCGCTACGCTCTACCCACCCTGCAGGTTCATCCGGATGATCTATTGCGTCAGCGCGCAAAGCCGAGTTCCCGGTCATACCACTGGCCGCATTGCGCGACAAACTCGTCTGCCGCATGCCGTGCCTTGCGCTTCGCCTTGTCGCCGGCGATGCCGGCCGTCCGCGCAACTTCTTCATTGGCCCTGGCTTGCCGGCGGGCCAGGTTCGCGCATTTTTTCTGTCTTGCGGCGCTCGCGTGCGAAGCCTTGCGCAGATCCCTTTGTTCAAGCGCCTCGCGCCGGTGGCGCTCTCCCTCGAGCTTTTTCAGCTTGTGCTGATCGAGATCGGCCTCGCGTTTCGCCGCGCCGGTATCCGCCGGCGCGGTATGGTTCGCCTCGATCAGCTTGCCGCCGTCGCACGGTGTATCGGTATAGGTGACCTTGCCGCCGGCTTCGCATTTGTAGACGGCGAATGCCGGCGCCGATAGTGCGAGCAGCAGGAGAGCGAACAGCGGCGTTTTCCCGTTCATAGGATTTTTCCCGGATTCATCAAGCCCAGCGGATCGAGCGCCTGTTTCACCGCCCGCATCATCTGCAGTTCCACCGCCGTTTTGTACCTGCGGATTTCGTCACGCTTGAGCGCCCCGATGCCGTGTTCGGCAGAAATCGAGCCGCCGAACCGGTGCACGCTGTCATGCACCACGCGGTTGACCGGTTCCTGGCGCTGGATGAACGCGTCCGCCGGCTCGCCTTCCGGCGCCGACACGTTGTAATGCAGGTTGCCGTCGCCGAGATGGCCGAAGGTGACCATCCGGCAGCCGGGAAACTGCTGCTGCAGCAGCGCATCGGTGGCGCGGATGAACTCGCCGATGCGCGAGATCGGCACCGACACGTCGTGCTTCACATTCTTGCCTTCCTCGGCCTGCGCCAGCGGAATGTGCTCGCGCAGCTGCCACAACGCTTTCGATTGCGCGATGGAGGAAGCCACCACCGCGTCCTGGATGATGTCCTGTTCCAGCGCGTCCGTGATCAGGCCTTCCAGCACGCCGTTCGCATGTTTCTCCGATTCGCTGTCGGACAGTTCGAGCAGCACATATTGCGGGTAAGCCTGCGGAAAGGGCAGGCGCATCTGCGGAAAGTGCTTCGTCACCAGGCGCAGGCTGAAATCGGACATCAGCTCGAAGCCGGTGAGCCCGGCTCCGCATTTGTCCTGTGCGAGCGACAACAGGCGCAGCGCATCCTCCGGCGTGCGCAGCGCCGCCAGCGCGGTCAGCTGTGCCTGCGGCTGCGGGTAGAGCTTGAGTACGGCGGCGGTGATCACGCCCAGCGTTCCTTCCGCGCCGATGAAAAGGTCGCGCAGGTCGTAACCGGTATTGTCCTTGCGCAGGCCGCGCAAGCCGTCCCAGACCTCGCCATCCGCAGTGACGACTTCCAGTCCGAGGCAAAGCTCGCGGGTATTGCCGTAACGCAGGACAGCGGTGCCGCCGGCATTCGTGGCGAGGTTGCCGCCGATGGTGCAGCTGCCCTCGGCCGCGAGCGACAGCGGAAACAGGCGGCCGGCTTCGGCAGCGGCCTCCTGAATCCGCTGCAGGATGCATCCGGCTTCGACCGTCATCGTGTTGTTGACCGGATCGATTGCGCGTATGCGATTCAGACGCGCCGTCGACAATATGAGCGCGCTGCCGCTGTCATCGGGCACGCTGCCCAGCACGAGGCCGGTATTGCCGCCTTGCGGCACGATGGGGACACGGTGCTGCACGCACAGGCGCACCAGCGCGGCAAGCTCCGCGGTCGTCGCCGGCCTGGCGACGGCAAGTGCGCGTCCGGTGTAGCGGCGCCGCCAGTCGGTCAGGTAGCCCGCCATGTCGGCGGCGTCGGTCAGCAGGTGGGCTGCGCCGATGGCGGCGCGGCACTGGTCTAGGAACGGGTTCATTTCGACGCCTTCTGGATCGCTTGCTGCGCCAGCTTCTTGGCTGCCTTCTTGAACGGGCGCAAGTACAGAATGGTGCATACGAAGAAAAGGGTCGTCAGCGCCACTTCCACCCAGCCGAGCGTGGCCGACAGGCCGCGGTCGCTGGTGGCGCGCACGATGCCCTCGCCGAAATACAGCAGGATCAGCATCGATGCCCACTGCATGGTGTAAAGATCGCGCTTGAGCACGCCGCGCAGCGGCAGCAACAGCGGAATGACCTTCAGCACCAGCCAGGATCCGCCCGGGCGCAAGGGCGCGAGCGCCAGTTCCCAGGCCACGCACAGCAGAATCAGCAATACCAGGCTGGCGACCGAGCCGGCGTGATAGGTCTTTTGCATCGTTCCCTGCATCATTGCCTCCTCAGCCTGACCGCGGTTTCGGCGAGCCGGCGGCCAAGCGCGACGGCCAGCACCCGGCTGTCGTCCGAGACCGTGTGCGTGCCGTTCGACCCGGACCAGTGGCTGGCGCCGTAGGGGGTGCCGCCGCTGGCGGTGGTCATCAGTTGCGGATGGGTATACGGCAGCCCCATCATGAGCATCCCGTGGTGCAGCAGCGGGATCATCATCGACAGCAGCGTGGCTTCCTGGCCGCCGTGCAGGCTGCCGGTCGAGGTGAATACGCAGGCCGGCTTGCCGGCAAGCGCGCCGGACAGCCACTGGGCGGAAGTCCCATCCAGAAAATACTTCAGGGGCGCCGCCATGTTGCCGAAGCGGGTAGGCGAGCCCATCGCCAGGCCGGCGCATTCTTCGAGGTCGCGCAATTCGGCATACGGAGCGCCGCTGCCCGGAATCGCCGGTTCGGTGGCTTCGGCCACGGTGGATACCGGCGGCACCGTACGCAGCCGGGCTTCGCAGCCGGAAACGCTTTCCACGCCCTGGGCGATCAGCTCGGCCAGTTTGCGCGTCGCACCGTTCCGGGAATAATACAGGACAAGAATCGGGAGGTCGGAGGCAATCATGCTTGGTATTATAGGCTGCTTTGACAGCCAAAAAATTCACCCAGGAAGCAATGCCGCCTTCGCAGATGACCGATCGAATGTTCCTTTCCAGGCTACCTTTATTCCAGCGCTTTCCGCTCGACGACATGCGCGGGCTGTGGCGTTTCGCGATGCGGCGCCTCGACCAGGAACGCCTGCCGCAGGTGGCCGGCAGCCTCACGTTGACCACCGTGCTGGCGCTGGTGCCGATGCTCACGGTCGCGTTCGCGATCTTTACCACTTTCCCGATGTTCAATACCTTCCGCGCATCCCTGGAAGCGTATTTCATCAAGAGCGTGATGCCCAAGGGTATCGCCAACACCATACTCGGCAACCTGAACCAGTTCGCGAACAAGGCGACACGGCTGTCCGCGGTCGGCGCGATCGGCCTGATTCTGACGACGCTGATCATGATGATGACCATCGACCGCGCGTTCAACCACATCTGGCGGGTGAAGTCGTCGCGTCCGTTCCACCAGCGGCTGGTCGTCTACTGGGCGATCATGACCCTCGGCCCGCTGCTGATCGGCGTGTCGATCTCGGTGACATCCCATCTGCTGACCGCAACCAGCGGCGTGGTGAGCAGCGTGCCGTTCTTCGGGGCGATGGCGTACACCGTGATTTCGGTGACCCTGACCACGGTGGCGTTCACGCTGCTCTACATCGTGGTGCCGAACCGTTTCGTCGACTGGCGCGATGCCGCCGCGGGCGGCCTGCTGGCGGCGGTCGCCTTTGAAATCGCCAAGCGCGCGTTCGTGGTATTCATCACCCAGTTCCCGACCTACACCGTGATCTACGGCGCGCTGGCCGCGCTGCCGATCTTCCTGCTGTGGGTCTATGTCTCCTGGCTGCTAACGCTGATGGGCGCGGTGCTCGCGGCGGCGCTGCCGGTGGTGAAGTACGAGCGCTGGTGGCACGAGGCGTCGCCGGGCAGCGCCTTCATCGAGGCGATGGCGATCCTGGAAGTGCTGCACGACGCGCGCGCGGAGGGGGCCACGGCATCGGTGGATGCGCGTACCATCCGTGATCGGACCCGGCTCGGGTTCGATGAGTCCGAATCCCTGCTGCAGAGGATGCTCGATGCCGGCTGGGTCGGACGCATCAAGGCGGAGACGCCGAAACGCAGCCGCTTCGGCAAGCGCATCATCGAAGGCAAGGACAACTGGGTATTGCTGATCAATCCGGAAAAGCTGAAGGTGGCCGACGTCTACCGGCTGTTTGTATTCAATACTGCCAGCAACGAGCTGCTGGCGAAGAAGGTGGAGAATGCGGTGGAAAAGGGCCTGGATGAAACCCTTTCCACCCACTTCATGCAGGGCAAGCTTGCCGCGACCAGCTAGCCGCGGCCTCGTGGGCATCCCTGCCCGCCACGCGGCCTCGTCCCCGCTTCAGTTCAGCGGCCAGCGAAGCCGTACAGCGCTTCGAGCACCGCATCCGGCTGTTCCGCCATCAGCGAGTGCCCGCATGCGTCGATCTGCTGCACCTGGCAGCCGGCGATGGCCTGCGACAGCGCCGCGGCCGCCTTGGGCGGCGTCATCATGTCCCGTTTCCCCAGCAGCAGCAGGGTCGGGCAGGCAACCGACTTCGCCGCGTTTTCTCCGTTCGCGTAGGCATTGCATGCCGAAAAACCGGTATGGAAAACCTTGTGCTCCGGGTTGCGCCGGGAGACCTGCTGCATCAGGCGGCGGCTGCCGCCCATCACATAGAAACCGGGACCCGGGCTGGACGGCTTGTGCGCGATCGAGCTGTGCGACCAGATGTTGACCATGTCGACCGCGTCCTGCTCGCGGTTCAGCGCCGCATCGAGCAGCGCCTCCGATACCTTCATCGGATAGGCGGTGCCAACCAGGGCCAGCTTTGCCACGCGCTGCGGCGCCCGGAATGCGGCTTCCAGCGCGATCAGCGAGCCCATGCTGTGTCCGACCAGGATGGCCTTCTGCACGCCGGCCGCGTCGAGCAATGCGAGCAGCCAGTCGGCCATCGCTTCCACGCTGGCCAGCGGCGCGCCCTTGCTGCGGCCGTGGCCGGGCAGGTCGACCGCCAGCACGCCGTAGCCGTGGTGTGCGAAATAACGGGTCTGCAGGGTCCAGACCGAGTGGTCGTTCTGCGCGCCGTGAATGAACACGACGGTCGGCAATTCCGGGTTGAATGCCTTGCCGCCGGTGTAGCAGAAGGTATCCTGTCCTTGTACGTTCAGCAGCATCTTAAGCTCCCTTCTGTGCGGCTTTCAGCCCGCGTGCCAGGTCTTCGATCAGGTCGTCCGCGTCTTCCAGTCCGATCGACAGGCGCATCGTGCCTTCGGTGATGCCGGAAGCGGCAAGCTGTTCGGTCGGCACGCGGAAGTGGGTGGTCGACGCCGGATGGATGACCAGCGACTTGGCGTCGCCGACGTTGGCCAGGTGCGAGAAGACCTTGAGCGACTCGACAAAACGGCGGCCGGCGGCGCGGTCGCCCTTGATGCCGAAGGAGAAGACGGCGCCGCAGCCCTTGGGCAGCAGCGTCTTTGCCAGCGCGTGGTCGGGATGCGATTCCAGTTCCGGGTAGGACACCGATTCCACCGCCGGATGGGCCGCCAGGAATTCCACCACCTTGCGGGTATTTGCCACATGGCGCTCCATGCGCAGGCTGAGCGTCTCGATGCCCTGCAGGATCGCGAACGCATTGTGCGGGCTCATCACCGCGCCGAAGTCGCGCAGGCCCTCGCGCCGGGCGCGCAGCGAGAAGGGCGCCACCGAGGATTCCTCCGAAAACACCATGCCGTGGAAGCCGTCGTACGGCTCGCACAGCTCGGCGAAATGGCCGGTCTTTTCATAGGCTTGCTGCCAGTCGAAGGTGCCGCCGTCCACCAGCAGCCCGCCGATCGCGGTGCCGTGGCCGCACAGGAACTTGGTCGCCGAATGGAAAAGCAGGTCGGCGCCGTGGTCGAAGGGACGCAGCAGGTAGGGCGTGGTGAAGGTCGCGTCCACCATCAGCGGCAGGTAGTGTTCATGCGCGATCTCGGCGACTTTCGGGATGTCCAGCACGTCCAGGCCGGGATTGCCGAGGGTTTCCCCGAACAGCACCTTGGTGTTCGGCCGGATCGCCGCGCGCCAGGCGTCGAGGTCGCGCGGATCGACGAAGGTGGTCTCGATGCCGAAGCGCTTCATGGTATATGCAAGCAGGTTCTGCGAGCCGCCGTACAGCGCACGCGAGGCGACCACATGGGAGCCGGCCCCGGCGATCGTAGCCAGGCCGAGATGCATTGCCGCCTGTCCGCTGGCGACCGCGAGCCCGGCCACGCCGCCTTCAAGCGCAGCGATGCGCTCTTCCAGCACCGCGTTGGTCGGATTGGAAATGCGCGAGTACACATGCCCGGCGCGTTCCATGTTGAACAGCGACGCCGCGTGGTCGGAATCCTTGAAGACGAAGGACGTGGTCAGGTAGATCGGCGTCGCGCGCGCGCCGGTGGCCGGGTCCGGCGCTGCGCCGGCGTGCAGGGACAGGGTGTCGAACCCTGGGTATTTGGGGCCGCTCATTGGTATGTCTCCAAAACTTGTTCTAGATCAGTCTTGCGTCGGTCTCTCTGCGAGTCCTTGCATGCTAGCATTGAATGCAACAGCCGGCTGTCACCCGGGCGACAACCCACCGGCTGGATTTTTCATGCAGCTTAGGCTACATTTCAAACGGGACAACAACAATTTTTCCTCCTGGGACGATGCCATGAAAGTATCCGAAATCCTCAAAGTCAAAGGCGACATCCTCTATACCGTAACCCCGGATACGCCGCTGCAGAAGGCGGTCGAGGCGATGGCCGAGAAGGACATCGGCTCGCTGGTCGTGATGGAGTTCGGCGAACTGGTCGGCATGCTGACCTTCCGGGAAGTGATGAAGACGCTCTATGAAAACAAGGGCTCTGTTGGCGCGGAGACCGTGCGCAAGCACATGGATGACCACCCGATCACCATTACGCCCGATACCGAAGTCAATGAAGTCCGCCGCCTGATGCTGGAACGCCATGCACGCTACGTGCCGGTCGTTAGCGCCAAGACGCTGCACGGCGTCATTTCCTTCTATGACGTCGCCAAGGCCGTGTTCGAAGCGCAGAGCTTCGAGAACAAGATGCTCAAGGCCTATATCCGCGACTGGCCGTCCGAGGGTGACGAATAAGATACTGCCTCGCACTAATGGCAGGGAAAGCCGTTCATGGACCAAGCCGTCCATGAGCGGCTTTTTCATTTCTGCGCGCCTTTTGCATTTTCTGACCTGATTTCTGATCGAGAAAGGACTTCTCCATGCATATTGCCATTGTCGGCGCCGGCCTTGCCGGACTGACCTGTGCCCGCCATCTTGCGGAGCGCGGTCACCGCGTCGTGATTTATGAACGCAACGCCGAAGCCGGCGGGCGAATGGGGACGCGCCAGACCGAGCTCGGCGGCTTCGACCACGGCGCGCAGTACTTCACCGCAAGCAGCGACACGTTCAGGAAGGAAGTCGCCGCCTGGCGCAAGGCGGGCTGGGTCGCGCCCTGGGCCGGGCGCCTGGTGAGCCTCGACCAGGGACGCGCATCCGCCGCCGGCCGTTCCGGCGCGCAGCAGCGCATGGTCGCGGTGCCGGGCATGGGCGCGCTCGGACAGCATCTGGCGCAAGGCCTGTCGATCCGTTTCGAACAGACGGTGCGGCGCCTCGAACGCTTCGGCGGGCAATGGCTGCTGGCGGTGCAAGCCGAGACCGTCGCGATCGACGCCAGCGCCGGGCCGTTCGATGCCGTGATCCTGGCGCTTCCCGCGGATCTCGCGCAGCCGCTGCTGCAGCCGGTGTCGCCCCTGGCCGGCGAGGTCGGCCAGGAGCACCTGGCGCCGTGCTGGGCGCTGATCCTCGGCTTCCAGGACGAGCTGGGGCTCCCGTATGACGGTGCCTGGGTGCAGGGATCGCGCTTGAAATGGATCGCGCGCGACGCTTCCAAGCCGGAGCGGCGCCCGGGCGAACACTGGATCGCGCACGCGTCGCCGGAGTGGAGCACCGAACATCTTGCCGACGATCCCGAGCGCGTCAAGGAAAAACTGCTCAAGGCCTTCCACCAGGCGACCGGCTCGCAGGTGCGGCCGGTTTACGCTGACGTGCACCGCTGGCGCTATGCGCAGGCGACCAGCACGCTGCCCGGAGAGTGCCTGTGGGATGCGCAGGCGCGGCTTGGGGTCTGCGGCGACTGGTTTGCTGCCGGCCTGGACGGCAGTGGCAGGGTGGAGAACGCGTTTCTCTCCGGCCTTGCGCTGGCCCGGGCCGCAGCATAAGTGTCAGGCGCAGGAAGACTGCGCCCGGATCGGTTCGTCGTCGACCTGCCGCTGCGGCGCCATCAGCGGCAGGCTGATGACGAAAGCGCTGCCCTTGCCGACTTCGCTCTGCACGCGGATGCGGCCACCGAGAATTCCGGTCACGATATTGTGGGTGATGTTCAGCCCCAGCCCGGAGCCGCCGGCACCCAGCTTGGTGGTGAAGAAGGGATCGAAGATGCGGTTCAGGTTCGCGGGCGGGATGCCGACCCCGTCGTCCCTGACCGCCAGTTCCATCCATCCCTCGCCGCTCTCTTCCGCCGAAATGGTGACGGTGCCGGACTGCCGGCCTTCGAAGCCGTGCAGCAGGGCGTTGTTGACGAGGTTCGTGACCACCTGGCCGAGCGGCCCCGGATAGCTGTCCATGGAAAGCGAATCCGGGATGTGCTGCCGCACGATGAACGAAGTCTTTTTCAGGGTCGGCCACAACGTGAGCATGATTTCGGACACCACCTCCGCCAGCGAGAACCGGCGGCGCTGCGAACTGGTCTGGTCGACCGCCACCTGCTTGAAGCCCGTCACCAGGTTCGCCGCGCGTTGCAGGTTGCGCACCAGGATGTCGCCCGCCGTGCCGGCGTCGTTGATGTAGCTTTCCAGCGTGGAACGGCGCAACCCGTTGCTCTGGTAGCTCGCCGCCAGCGCACGCGTCTGATCCGCCAGCGTGCTCGCCGCCATCAGGCTGTTTCCGATCGGCGTATTGAGCTCATGCGCGATGCCCGCCACCAGCGAGCCGAGCGCTGCCAGCTTTTCGCTGCGCACCAGTTCCTCCTGCGCCTTGTTCAGCGTTTCCAGGGTGTGCGCCAGTTCTTCGTTCGCCTGCTGCAGTTCTTCCGTGCGGCGGATCACGCGCTGTTCGAGGGTCGCATTCAGTTCCCGGATCTCGTTCTCGATGCGCCGCTTGTCGGTGACGTCGGCGCATGCAAGGATGCCGTAGCGTTCGCCTGCCAGCGTGAAGATGTGTCCGGCGAACTGCACCAGGATCTTGCTGCCGTCGCCGCGGTACATCCATAGCTCGCGGCTGCTGTCGGTGCTGCCGGTGCGCTTGAGTTCCTCCACCAGCAATGCGCGGTCGGCGGCGTCGCAATAGAGGCCAAGCTCGCTGGTATTCCTGCCGATCACGTTTTCCCTGCTGCGCAGGAACAAGCGCTCGAACGCGCGGTTGACGTCCTTGACGATGTAATTGCCGCGCACCTGGGTGACCCACATTGCGATCGGCGACGACTGGAAGATCGTGGAGAAGCGCTGTTCGCTGTTGCGAAGCTCCTCCTCGGCGCGCTTGCGCTCCAGCTCCGCAGAAGCACGTTCGCTGAATACCTGCAGCAGCGACTTGATCAGGTCCGGATTTCCCATCGGTTCGGTATGCATCACGGCGAGCACGCCGATGGTGTTGCCGGCCGCGTCGCGCAACGGCGCTCCCGCGTAGCTCACCCATCCCTGTTCGCCGAGCGAGATCTGGTTCGGGAACCGGGAACGCACGCCGGATGCGAACACGCAGATGTCGCCTTCGAGCGTTTGTTCGCATGGCGTGCCGCTGCTGCTGTATTCGAAGTTGTCGACGGCATGGCCGCGCACGTGGGCGGCGATCGAGCGCAGGGTGCTTTGCGCACTCGGCATGCGCAGGCCGATGAAGGCGCAGTCGGTGCGCAGGGCGGAAGCAAGGTCGGCGACCAGCAGTTCGAAGAAGGATTCCCCGGCGATGTCGCGGGTGCCCTGCGCCAGGCGCAGCAGCGCGCGGTCCGCCTCCGCCTTGCGCTCTTCCAGCAGGCGCTGGTCGGTGATGTCCCGGATTACAGCAAGGGCATAACGTTCGTTGTTGGCGCTGAATACCGTGGCGTTGGTCATGCACTTACGCAGCTGGCCGTGCTTGGTGCGCATGTCCCACTCGAAGTTGCGCGCCATCCTGCCGGCGCTCAGTTCCTGCAGCAGCGCCCGGCGCTGGCCCGGGTGCACCCAGATATTGAGGTCGACCGTGGTCCTGCCGACCGACTCTGCGCGCGAGTATCCCGAGATCAGCTCGAAGGTCTGGTTGACGTCGATCAGCACGCCGTCGCTCATGCGCGAGATGGAAATCGAGTCGGGATTGCACTGGAAAGCGCCGGCGAACTTGGCTTCGGACAGGCTGAGCGCTTCTTCCGCGTGGCGCTTCTCGGTGATGTCTTCGGCAATCGACAGCAGGCGGGCTGACTTGCCGTCCTCGTCGGCGATATGCGTGTGACTCCACTGACAGGTGATGATGCTGCCGTCGGAACGCCGGTTCTGGCTGATGTTTCGGCTGTCGCCCTGTCCGGAGGTGAGCCGGCTGAACAAGGCGTTCACCGATTCGCGGCTGGCATCGGGAATGATGAAACCCGCATGTCTTCCGATCGCCTGCTCCCGGCGGTAGCCGAAGATGCGCTCGGCGGCCGCATTCCATTCGATTACCTGGAACGCGCGGTCCCACTCGATGATCGCGATCGGGCTTTGCTCAACCAGCACGCGGAACCGCTCTTCGCGTTCGTACAGCTCCTGCTCGATGCGCTTGCGCTTATCGATGTCCCGCTCGAGTTCGCGGTTCTTGCTGTCGAGTTCCTCGAACAGTTTGCGCAGGCTGATCCGCGTGTCTTCCATGCGCCGGCTCAGCAAGCCGATCTCGTCCAGGCGCTGCCAGGTAAACGGCACGTCGAGCTCGCGGCCGGCGAGGCGCTCCGCGCCGGCTCCCAGCTTTTGCAGCGGCCGGACCAGGCGGCGGTCGAGCAGGGCAAGGATCAGCGCGATCGACAACGCCGCCTGCGCCAGCACCGCTCCCATCGACTCCATCAGGCCCTTGAGCATGTTGCTGCGCAGGCGCGCGCTGCCTACCTCGATCTTGACCGAGCCTATCGTGCTTTCCCGGTAAATCACCGGCTTTTCTGTGGCTGCGGTAAATCCGTCGCGCCGCTCCGGGCGCTGCTTCGACACGAACACGCCGAGTGCATTGTCGCGCACTTCGATATGCACGATGTCCGTATTGCGGGACATCATCGCGTCCAGCAACGCGTTGCCGCTTTCCTGGTTGATGTTCCACAGCGGTTCCTGCATGCCGTTGGACAGAATGTCGGCGTTCTGCTCGAGGAGTTCCAGTGTCTGCTTCTTGATGCCGTCGTTGTATTGCCTGAACCAGGAATAGCCGCTGATCAGCAAGGCCGGCGCGAGCAGACCGAGCACCACCACCAGCACGATTGCGCGCCTTAAGGTAAGGGTGCGTCCCTTGAAGATCATGGAGGTCCCGTCCCGCGAAAGTGTCCGAGTTGCCGGCTCGCCGACGGCGCTACTTCGCGCCGTTGTCGGTAAGCCAGGCGGTAAGCTGGTCGACTGCCATGGGCCGGGCAAACAGGTAGCCCTGAGCGAGCGGGCAGCCAAGCGCGCGCAGGATTTCCGCCTGGCGCTCATCCTCGACACCTTCGGCCACCACCGACAGACCGAGGTTGCGGCCGAGCTGGATCACCATTTCGGCGATGCTGCTGCCGCGCGACGAACTGGTGATCTCGGTGACGAAGCTGCGGTCGATCTTCAGCCGGTCGGCCTGCAGGCGCTGCAGGTAGCTGAGCGAGGAGAATCCGGTGCCGAAGTCGTCGATGGCAATGCTCACGCCGGTCTGCTTGACCTGGCCGAGCAGCTGGATGAGCGCATCCGGCTCTTCCATGGCGATCGATTCGGTAATCTCCAGCTCGACACGGGACGGGTCGGCCTGCGTTTCCGCCAGCACCGTTCGCAGCATGTTGAGAAAGCGCGGATGGCGGAACTGCACCTGCGACACGTTGACGGAAATGGTGAACTGGTCGAATCCGAGCTTGCTGAGCCTGACGAGTTCAGTGCAGGCGTCTCGCATCACCCGTTCGCCGATGTCGATGATCAGGCCGGAGTACTCGGCGATCGGTATGAATCGGTCCGGTGGCACGAAGCTGCCGTCCTTGGTGCGCCAGCGCAGCAGCGCTTCCGCGCCGACCGGACGGCGGGTGGCGAGATCGATCTGCGGCTGGTAGACGACGAACAGCTCGCGGTTCTCGTGCGCGTTGCGCAATGCGTGCATCATTCGCACGCGCTCGCGGATGTCCACGCCCATGCTGCGCGAAAAGTAGAAATGCCCGGCGCGCTGCACCTGCTTGGCGCGCTTGAGCGCGATATCCGCATCCTTGAGCGCATCCGTGCCGCGTCCCTCGTAGTCGCCGAGGCGGACCAGGCCGGCGGTGGCGGAAAGCCGGACGTCCTGACCGTCGATGCTGAACGGTTCCTCGAACAGGTCCAGCAGCACGGCCGGATTGACCAGCGCGGCATCGCCGAGCACGCCGAAGGTGTCGCCGGCGACGCGGGCGATGACCAGCTGGTCGCCGAGCTGCGCCTGCAGGCGGGCGGAAACGCCGAGCAGCAGCAGGTCGCCGAACTGGTGGCCGAGCGCATCGTTGGTTTCCGAAAAATGGTCGATGTCCACCAGCGCGAGCGTCGCGTCGCCGCGGTTTGCGCCGGTCAGCGCATCGTCCACCAGTTCCCGCAGGCGGGTACGGTTGGGCAGCTTGGTCAGCGTGTCGTAGAACGCGAAATCGTGCAGGCGCGTGACCAGCAGGACATTGTCCAGGCCGACCGCGATGTTGCGGCAGAAGACTTCCAGCAGGCGGCGGTCGATTTCGCCAAGGGAAGCGCGTGTGTCGAAATAGGCGGCGAAGTCGCGGTTGGCGTTGCCGCCGAAGTACAGCGTCGCAAAGTCGGCGCCATAGATGTTGTTGCGCTGCCCGATGCAGCGGTGCAGCAATTGAGCGATGCGTGCGTCGCGCACTTCCTGGCAGGCGCCGGCAATCCTGGCATGGACGCCGGCTGCCGCGATGACCTGCAGTTCGCGCTCATGCCCGTTCGGACGTTCCTGCACGCACAGCACGCCGTTGCCTTCCATGTCGAGAAGCCGTGCGACTTGCGCGATCACGCCATCGGCGAAATTGTTCAGGCCGTGCAGCGCCATCAGTTCGGCGCTGGCGCGCACGATCCGGTCCAGCCCGCGCCGGCTCGCGTTGATCGCGCGGATCTGCTCGTAGGAACGGATCGCGGCGGTTACCGTGGTATACAGCTTGATGCGGGTAAGCTCGGACTTGGTCTTGTAGTCGTTGATGTCGAAATCGCGGATGGCATCGATCTCGGGCGCATAGCCTGGCTGGCCGGTACGCAGGATGATGCGCACCTCGGAGAGTTTCAGCACCTCGCGGATGTGGCGCACCAGCTGCAGGCCGGAATCCTCCTGCTCCATCACCACGTCGAGCAGGATGACTGCGATGTCGTCTTCCTGCGCCAGCAGTTCGCGCGCCTCGGCCGCCGAGTAGGCATGGAGGAATTCCAGCGGACGCTGCTGCATTTCCAGGTTGCTGAGCGCGAACGTGGTCGCGGAATGGACGTCAGTGTCGTCGTCCACGATCATCACGCGCCATACCCCCTTCGCCTCCGCTTGCGCGCGGGTGTCTGACGCGGGAACTGTTTCGTCAAGAAATACGAGATCGTCGTCGGCTGCCGCTGTCGATCTGCTCATTGTCCTCTCCAGCTGCGCGTGTTTTGTATAGGCAACATATCCGGCATCCGCTGGCGAAATAGGCAGGATGCCTTTGTTGCCTGTTCTGTCATGTCGTGCCGCGCCGGTGCGGAACCGGGCATGCTGATACCGCTGGACATATCTTGCATATTAGTAACTGTTCCTCGATGTTGCACGATATTTTTGCGACGTGCAATCGCCTGTTGTGCATGTGCGTGGTTTTCGCGGCATTCCGTCGACATTCGTTGTCATGCTGGTCATTTTTCCGGTGGTCGACAATTGGCGGAGACGCGCGTCGATACGTTAGAATCGATCCTTTCCAGATCAACACCATTCCCCATCATGTCCGGCAACACCTTTGGCACGCTCTTTACCGTTACCACCTTCGGCGAATCGCACGGACCGGCCATCGGCTGCGTGGTGGACGGCTGCCCGCCGGGCATGGCGTTGTCGGAGGCGGACATCCAGCCGGAACTGGACCGGCGCAAGCCCGGAACCTCGCGCCATGTGACCCAGCGCCAGGAATCCGACACGGTGGAAATCCTGTCCGGCGTGTTTGAAGGCAAGACCACGGGCACGCCGATTGCGCTGTTGATCCGCAACGAAGACCAGCGCAGCAAGGATTACGGCAACATCGCCGATACTTTCCGTCCCGGCCATGCCGACTACGCGTACTGGCACAAGTACGGCATCCGCGACCCGCGCGGCGGCGGCCGCTCGTCGGCGCGCCTGACGGCGCCGGTGGTCGGCGCCGCGGCGATTGCGAAAAAATGGCTGCAACAGCAGTACGGCACCACTTTCATCGGCTGCATGAGCCAGCTCGGCGAGATCGCCATCCCGTTCGAATCCTGGGAGCATGTGCCGAACAATCCCTTTTTCGCCGCGAACGCGACGATCCTGCCGCAGCTTGAAGCGTATATGGACCAGCTGCGCAAGGATGGCGACTCCTGCGGCGCGCGCATCGAGGTGGTGGCGCAGAACGTTCCGGTCGGGCTGGGCGAGCCGATCTACGACAAGCTGGATGCCGACATCGCCTATGCGATGATGGGCATCAATGCGGTGAAAGGCGTTGAAATCGGCGCCGGCTTCAGGTCGGTGGCGCAGAAGGGAACGGAACACGGCGACGAACTGACGCCGGAAGGATTCCTGACGAACAATGCTGGCGGCGTGCTGGGCGGGATCTCCACCGGACAGGACATCACGGTGTCGATCGCGATCAAGCCGACCTCCAGCATCCGCACGCCGCGCCGCTCGATCGACAAGAGCGGCAACCCGGTCAATGTCGAGACCCATGGCCGGCATGATCCCTGCGTCGGCATCCGCGCCACGCCGATCGCCGAGGCAATGCTGGCGCTGGTGCTGATGGACCATGCGCTGCGCCATCGCGCGCAGTGCGGCGACGTGCGCGTCGCCACCCCGAAGATCGCCGCCCGCGCGAAATAAGCGCATCCCCGCGCCCGCCAGGTACCGCCGGGGCGGGCGCCGGCTGACCGCCGCGCCGGTGGCGGACCGACAAAAATTCAAACGCAAGAACCTTCCCGTGCAGCACCCGCCCTGGCCCAAGCAATCCTTCAGCTTCGCGCTGTTTTTTTTCGCGTACTACGGCTACGTGGGCGTGTTTTCGCCCTATGCCAGCCTCTATTTTTCCGAGCGCGGCATGACTGCCGCCCAGATTGGCGTGCTGATGTCGCTGATGCAGGTGATGCGGATTTTCGGCCCCAACCTGTGGGGATGGGTGGCCGACCGCCACCAGCAGCGCGTGCGGGTGCTGCGCATCACCGCGGTCGCCGCGGCGGCCTGCTTCGTCGGCATGTTCTTCGGCCAGACCTTCGCGCAGTTCTTCCTCGTGATGGTCGCGGTCAACCTGTTCACCAGCGCGCAAGCGCCGCTGTCGGAAGCGCTGATGCTTTCCGAGATGCGCGGCGACCTGACCCATTACGGGAGGCTGCGGCTGTGGGGTTCGGTCGGCTTCATCCTGGCGGTGACCGCGGCCGGCCCGCTGCTCGACTGGCAGGGCATCCGCCTGATGCCATGGATCGCGCTGGCGCTGCTGTCGCTGGTGCTGTATTCCAGCCTGCGGATGCAGGAAACGCCGCACGCCGACCTGCACGGCAGCGCGCCGTCGGTGGCCGCGCTGCTGCGCCGGCCTGAAGTGGCCGCCTTCTTCGCGTCGACCTTCCTGATGATCGCCGCCCATGCGTCGCTCTACGTGTTTTACTCGCTGTACCTGGCGCGCATCGGCTACAGCAATACGGTGATCGGGCTGATGTGGTCGCTCGGCGTGGTGGTGGAAATCGTCTTTTTCTTCTACCAGGCGCCGATCTTCAAGCGCTTCGGCATACGCAACCTGATGATTGCGAGCCTGCTGATTGCGGTAGCTCGATTCCTGATGATCGGTTTCGGAGCACAATCGCTGCTGGTACTGCTCGTGGCGCAGGTGATGCACGCGGCGACCTTCGGGGTGCATCATTCGGCCTCGGTGGCGACGCTGCAGCGCTGGTTTTCCGGCCCGCTGCAGGCGCGCGGACAGGCGCTGTTCACCAGTATTTCCTATGGGTTAGGCGGCACGCTCGGCGGGCTGGCGATGGGGGAGCTCTGGGAAACATTCGGTCCGCAGGCAGTCTATCTGATTGCGGCGGTCTTCTCGCTTGCCGGAGCCGCCGCCGCAGTCTTGTCCTATCGGTGGCAGTCGCATCATCATCAGGAGAGCGCATGAAATCGATCGTCAGGAACATGAAGCCGGTGCTGGCTGGCGCCAGCCTCCTTGCCCTCGTGGCGTGCGAAACGGTGCAGACCACTCAGGGCGGTGTGGTCGGTGTCGACCGCCCGCAGAAAATGGCCGTGTCGGCGCAGGAGCTGGAAGGCGTCTCGAGCCAGCAGTACGCCGCGCTGATGGCGCAGGAGCGGCAGAAGGGCACCGTCAACCGTAACCCGGCCCAGGTCGCGCGGGTCCGCGCCATCGTCAACCGGCTCATTCCGCAGACCGCCGCCTTCCGCGCCGACGCGCGGGCCTGGGCGTGGGAAGCGAATGTCCTGACATCGCCGGAGGTGAATGCCTGGTGTATGCCGGGAGGAAAGATCGCCGTCTACACCGGCCTCATCGAAAAACTGCAGCTCACCGACGATGAGCTGGCAGCCGTGCTGGGCCACGAGATCGCGCATGCCTTGCGCGAGCATGCGCGGGAGCGCGCGTCCGAGGAAATGGTTGCAGGCACTGTCATTTCGATCGGCGCCGCGCTCGCCGGCCTCGGCCAGGGAACGCAGCAGCTGGCAGAGTATGCTTACATGGGCGCGCGGGGGCTGCCCAACTCGCGCCGGCACGAGACCGAAGCCGATCGCGTCGGCATCGAGCTGGCGGCGCGCGCCGGCTACAACCCGCAGGCGGCCGTCAGCCTGTGGCAGAAAATGGGGCAGCTCGGCGGCGGCGAGACGATCAAATTCCTGTCGACACACCCGTCCCAGTCCGAGCGCCTGAGCGACCTGACCGTCTATGCGCAGCGCGTGATGCCCCTGTACGAACAGGCAAAAAAGCAACGCTGATTGCAAAACAGCCAATTCGGACCGCCCGCGCCCTTGTCCGCGGGCGTTTTTCATTGGGGGGCGGCGCGGCGTCCGGCTTGGTTTTGCGTTGCACAACTATGGCATAATCGAAGACTATTTTTCCCGTTTCTGCGCTATAGAGCGGCTGGCGGGGCAGTTCAGGGGCTCCCTGAAATGACCCGCAAACCGCTCGAGGCGCACCTTTTTGCAGGCTTTCGATCCATGGCCCAAACGCTCTACGACAAACTCTGGGAGTCGCACGTCGTCCATACCGAGGAAGACGGCACCGCCGTCCTCTACATCGACCGCCACCTGGTGCATGAAGTCACCAGCCCGCAGGCATTCGAAGGTCTGAAGCTGGCCGGCCGCAAGCCGTGGCGCCTGTCCGCCAACCTGGCGGTGGCCGACCACAACGTGCCGACCACCGACCGCGCCAACGGCATCGCCGACCCGATCTCGCGCCTGCAGGTCGAAACCCTGGATGCGAATACCAGGGAATACGGGGTGACCTACTTCAGCATGCGCGACAAGCGCCAGGGCATCGTGCACGTGATCGGGCCGGAACAGGGCGCGACGCTGCCGGGCATGACCGTGGTCTGCGGCGACTCGCACACCTCCACCCATGGCGCGTTCGGCTGCCTGGCGCACGGCATCGGCACTTCGGAAGTCGAGCATGTGCTGGCGACCCAGACCCTGTTGGCCAAGAAATCCAAATCCATGCTGGTGCAGGTCGACGGCGCGCTGCCGTTCGGCGTCACCGCCAAGGACATCGTGCTGGCGGTGATCGGCAGGATCGGCACCGCCGGCGGCACCGGCTACGCGATCGAGTTCGCCGGCTCCACCATCCGCGGCCTGTCGATGGAAGGCCGCATGACGATCTGCAACATGGCGATCGAAGCGGGCGCGCGCGCCGGCATGATTGCCGTCGACGACACCACGATCAACTACGTCAAGGGGCGTCCGTTCGCGCCCGTCGGCCCCCACTGGGAGCGCGCGGTCGAGTACTGGCGCACGCTGCACTCCGATGCCGGCGCGAAGTTCGACATGGTGGTCACGCTCAACGCCGCCGAGATCAAGCCGCAGGTCACCTGGGGCACCTCGCCCGAGATGGTGGTCGCGGTCGACGACCGCGTGCCGGATCCGGAAAAGGAAAAGGATGCGGTCAAGCGCGACGCGATGGAAAAGGCGCTGGTCTACATGGGCCTGAAGCCGAACACCGCGATTGCCGACATCCGTATCGACAAGGTATTCATCGGGTCCTGCACCAATTCCCGCATCGAGGACCTGCGCGCGGCCGCCGCCGTCGTGCGCGGCAAGTTCCGCGCGTCCAACGTGAAGCTGGCGCTGGTGGTGCCGGGTTCCGGGCTGGTGAAGGAGCAGGCCGAGCGCGAAGGACTCGACAAGATCTTCAAGGATGCGGGCTTCGAATGGCGCGAGCCGGGCTGCTCCATGTGCCTGGCAATGAATGCCGACCGGCTGGAGCCGGGCGAGCGCTGCGCCTCGACGTCCAACCGCAATTTCGAAGGCCGCCAGGGGCAGGGCAGCCGCACCCACCTGGTGTCGCCGGCGATGGCCGCGGCGGCCGGCATCCAAGGGCATTTCGTCGACGTGCGCGCATTGCGATAGCTTTTTTTCAGGGAGGACAAGAATGAAAAAAATCATCGTGCTCATTGCTTCCTCGCTCATCATCATGGGCTGCAACACCGTCCAGGGCATCGGCAAGGATGTGAAGAAGGCAGGCGAAGTTGTCGAGAACGCCGCCAAGAGATAGTGAAGTCACGCCGTCCCGGGCCGGGGCGGCGCAAGAGAATCAGGACCATGGATAAATTCACCATACACGAAGGCCTGGTGGCCCCGCTGGATCGCGCCAATGTCGATACCGACGCCATCATCCCGAAGCAGTTTCTGAAGTCGATCCAGCGTACCGGCTTCGGCCCCAACCTGTTCGACGAGTGGCGTTACCTCGACCACGGCGAGCCGGGCATGGACAATTCGAAGCGCCCGCTGAACCCGGACTTCGTGCTGAACCAGCCGCGCTACCAGGGCGCCTCCGTCCTCCTGACCCGCAAGAACTTCGGCTGCGGCTCCTCGCGCGAACATGCGCCGTGGGCGCTGCAGCAGTACGGCTTCCGCGCGGTGATCGCGCCCAGCTTTGCCGATATCTTCTTCAACAACTGCTTCAAGAACGGCCTGCTGCCGATCGTACTGTCGGAAGTGCAGGTCGACCAGCTGTTCAACGAGGTCAAGGCCTTCCCCGGCTTCCGCCTGGTGATCGACCTCGAAAACCAGGTGGTGCGCACCGCGAACGGCAGCGCCAGCTATGCGTTCGAGGTGGATGCGTTCCGCAAGTACTGCCTGCTCAACGGCCTGGACGACATCGGCCTGACGTTGCGCCACGCCGACAAGATCCGCGCGTTCGAAGAACGCCACCTCGCGGCCCGGCCGTGGCTTGCGAACACGATTCAACAATAAACGCAGACGAGTACAGATGAAAATTGCAATCCTGCCGGGCGACGGCATCGGTCCCGAGATCATCGAACAAGCGGTGCGCGTGCTCAATGCGCTCGATGAAAAGTTTGACATGGAGTCCGCGCCGGTCGGCGGCGCCGGCTACGAGGCGCACGGCCATCCCCTGCCCGAGGGCACGCTGAAGCTGGCCAAGGAAGCCGACGCGGTGCTGTTCGGCGCGGTCGGCGATTGGAAATACGACAAGCTGGACCGTCCGCTGCGTCCCGAGCAGGCGATCCTCGGACTGCGCAAGAACCTCAACCTGTTCGCGAATCTGCGTCCGGCGATCCTGTATCCGGAACTGGCGGGCGCATCCACGCTCAAAGCCGAGGTCGTTTCGGGCCTCGACATCCTGATCATCCGCGAACTCACCGGCGACATCTACTTCGGCCAGCCGCGCGGCGTGCGCGAATGCCCGGATGGCCCGTTCAAGGGCGAGCGTGAAGGTTTCGACACGATGCGTTATGCCGAGACCGAGATCCGCCGCATCGCGCATGTTGCCTTCCAGGCAGCGCGCAAGCGCGGCAAGCGCCTGACCAGCGTGGACAAGGCCAATGTGCTGGAGACCTTCCAGTTCTGGAAGGACATCGTGACCGACGTGCACAAGGACTATCCGGATGTCGCGCTGGACCACATGTATGTCGACAACGCGGCAATGCAGCTGGTGCGCGCGCCGAAGAAGTTCGACGTGATCGTGACCGGCAACATGTTCGGCGACATCCTGTCCGACGCGGCCGCGATGCTGACCGGCTCGATCGGCATGCTGCCGTCGGCCTCGCTGGATGCGAACAACAAGGGCCTGTACGAACCGTCGCACGGTTCCGCGCCCGACATCGCCGGTAAGGGGATCGCCAATCCGCTGGCGACCATCCTGTCGGCGGCGATGATGCTGCGCTTCTCCCTGAACAGGCCGGAGCAGGCGGACCGCGTGGAAAACGCGGTCAAGGCGGTGCTTGCGCAGGGGCTGCGCACCCCCGACATCTATGAAGAGGGTACGACCAAGGTCGGTACGAAGGAAATGGGTGACGCGGTGGTGAAGGCGCTGGCGTCGTAATGAACAGGCAGGGCGCGCAGGCGCCCGTTGCGCCGGCCGCGACGGAAAACGGCCGGAATGGTTTCGAAGTGTCCTTGAGGGAGAAAATCGTGAAGTTAGTCGGTCTGGTGGGTTGGCGCGGTATGGTGGGCTCGGTCCTGATGCAGCGCATGCAGGAAGAGGGCGATTTCGCTCATATCGAGCCGGTATTCTTTTCGACTTCCAATGCAGGCGGCAAGGCCCCCGCAATGGCGAAAAACGAAACCGCGCTGAAAGACGCCAACAATATTGATGAGCTGAAGAAGTGCGACATCATCATTACCTGCCAGGGCGGCGACTACACCACCGAGATTTTCCCGAAGCTGCGCGCGGCGGGCTGGAACGGCTACTGGATCGACGCCGCGTCCACGCTGCGCATGGCCGATGACGCGGTCATCATCCTCGACCCGGTCAACCGCCACGTGATCGACGCCGCGCTGGCCAAGGGCGTCAAGAACTACATTGGCGGCAACTGCACCAACTCGATCATGCTGATGGGCATGAACGGCCTGTTCCGCGAAGGCCTCGTGGAATGGGTCAGCTCGATGACTTACCAGGCAGCCTCGGGCGGCGGCGCGAACCACATGCGCGAACTGCTCAAGGGCATGGGCGTGATCCACAACGCCGTCGCCGACGAACTGGCGACCCCGGCGTCCGCGATCCTCGACATCGACCGCAAGGTAGCCGAGACCATCCGCAACGACGTGCCGCGCGAGTACTTCCCGGCCCCGCTTGCCGGCGGCCTGATCCCGTGGATCGACAAGCAGCTCGACAACGGCCAGTCCAAGGAAGAGTGGAAGGGCCAGGCCGAGGTCAACAAGATCCTCGGCAATGCGCAACCGATCCCGGTCGACGGCCTGTGCGTGCGCATCGGCGCGATGCGCTGCCACAGCCTGGCGCTGACCGTGAAGCTGCGGAAGGACCTGCCGCTGTCCCAGATCGAAGGCATCATCAAGGCCGGCAATCCGTGGGTGAAGTGGGTGCCGAACGACCGCTCGACCACCGAGAAAGAACTGACCCCCGCGTCGATCACCGGCGGCCTGGAAGTCGGCGTCGGCCGCGTGCGCAAGCTGAACATGGGGCCGGAGTACCTGTCGGCCTTCGTGATCGGCGACCAGCTGCTGTGGGGCGCGGCCGAACCGCTGCGCCGTATGCTGCGCATCGTTCTGGACGCCTGATGCGAACGGTTGGAAATAGATAGTTATAAATAGATAGTTATATATAGCAGTTGTTAATTTTGGGGCTTGCCGCAGACCGGATCGACAGACCGGTCGCCGGCAAGCCCCAGTCACGTTGTCAAGCAACAACAATCATTTTTGCCACACCTTGCGGATTCCCGATGCCAGTTTTACCCGAGTTAGCAACTTGGTTACACTTGCGCGCCTAAGTCCATGATGATATGGTGAAAGTTCCCCCTAACAATGTTACAGTGGCGCCGTGGTGGAACACATTTCATAAATGGGCCGGCCCTCCTGTTTATGAAATGCGTTCTAGTGCCGGTACCAGATACGCAAACGGAATGCCCTCTTATGCCATCCAAAATGCATTCAAATAAACGCCCGAATTCTGGCTCGTTCAATTTGAAGAAGCTTAGCGCGGCCGTTGCGTCCGCACTGGTGCTTTCGAATGCGTATGCCGCCGGGTTGGGAAAACTGACGGTGCTGTCCTCGCTGGGCCAGCCGCTGCGCGCCGAGATTGAGCTCACCGCCGTATCCAAGGATGAAGTGGGGGCTCTCTCGGCGAAACTCGCTTCGGCCGAAGCCTACCGCCAGGCGAGCATCGAATTCGCGCCGGCCCTGACGTCGCTGCGCTTTGCGATCGAACAGCGCGGCGATCGCCAGTTCATCCGGATGACATCCTCCCAGCCGCTGAACGAGCCGTTTGTCGACATGCTGCTCGAACTCAGCGGCCCGAACGGCCGCCTGGTGCGCGAATATACCTTCCTGCTCGACCCCGCCGACCTGCGCACCACGCAGTCCGCGCAGGTCGCGCCGGTCAGCGTCCCCGAACTGAATGCACCGGCCGCCCAGGCTCCGGCAGCGCCGCAGGCCGCAGCACCGGTACGCGAGCCGGCGCCGCGCAGGTCGCCGCAGGCCGCGCCCGCACCGCGCGTCGTCAAGCCCGCACCGCAACCCGAGGCGGAAAACCGGACCGGCGCAGCGCCCGGAGATTACAAGGTTCGCAGCGGCGACACGCTGGCGGGTATCGCCAGCCAGGTGAAGCCGGGCGGCGTATCCCTTGACCAGATGCTGGTTGCGCTGTACCAGGCCAACCCGGACGCCTTCGTCGGCAACAACATGAACCGCCTGAAGGCGGGCCAGATCCTGTCGGTACCGGATGCTGACGCCGCGCGCGGCATCAACAGCGCCGAGGCGCGCCAAATCATCGTCGCCCAGTCCGCCGACTTCAATGCCTATCGCAACAAGCTCGCCGGCCAGGTTGCCGGCGCGGCGCCGCAGAAATCCGCGGAAGGCAAGCAGTCCGCGGGCGGCAAGATCACTGCCAAGGTCGAAGAGCGTCCGACCCCGGCTTCCGAATCCAGGGATAAGCTCAAGCTGTCCAACGCCGCGCCGGCAGCCGGAGCGGGCGCGGACAAGGCCGGCGCGCCGACGGTGGAAGACAAGATCGCGCGCGACAAGGCGATCGCCGAGGCCAATGCGCGCGTCAAGGAACTGGAAAAGAATGTCAGCGAGCTGCAAAAGCTGCTCGAGGTGAAGAGCAAGGCCCTCGCCGACCAGCAGAAGCAGGCAGAAGCCAAACCGGCCGCGCCGGCAGTACCGCCGGCCGTGGCACAGGCGCCCGCACCGGCGCCGAAGCCGGCGGAAGCGTTGACCGAGAAACCGGCGGAAGCGAAACCGGCGGAAGCCAAGTCTGCCGAAACCAAGTCTGCCGAAACCAAGCCGGCGGAACCCAAGGCTGAACCGCCGTCCGCCCCGGTAGCCCCGCCGGTTGCCGCGCCTGCAGCCGAGACGCCGCCGGCCGCCAAGCTGAAGCCCGCCGCACCGCCGCCTCCGCCGGCGCCGGAACCGAGCTTCCTCGACGAATTGCTCGACAATCCGCTGATCCTGCCGGGTATCGGCGCACTGCTGGTCGCGCTCGGCGGCCTGGGCATCTACCGTGCCCGGCGCCAGAAGCAGAGCAAGCAGTTCGAAGACAGCATCATCACCGATTCCAGCCTGAAGGCGAACTCGCTGTTCGGCTCTACCGGCGGCCAGAGCGTGGATACCAGCAACAGCGTGTTCAATTCCAGCTTCGCGCCGTCGGCCGGCCAGCTCGACACCAACGAGGTCGACCCGGTTGCGGAAGCCGATGTGTACATCGCCTACGGCCGCGATGCGCAGGCAGAGGAAATCCTGAAGGAAGCGCTGCGTACCCAGCCGGACCGCCATGCGGTGCGGGTGAAGCTGCTCGAAATCTATTCCAACCGCAAGGATCTGCGCGCCTTCGAGGTGCTGGCGACCGAACTGTACGGCCTGACCAAGGGCGAAGGGGAGGATTGGGCGCAGGCTGCGGCAATGGGCGCGGCGATCGACCCGAACAATCCGCTCTATGCATCGGGCAAGAAGGCAGGCGGCGAGGCCGGCCTGGTCGCGCCGACCCAGCCGCTGGACGAGCAAGGCCTGGCAACGCTGCTGTCGACCACGCAGGGCGGCGATACGCCGACGCTGGACTCCATCGACACGCTCGACGCCGACAGCTCCTATTTCAACAATACGGAAATGGCGTCGGATGTCCCGCTGCAGTCGCTGCCTGAAGCCGAGCCGGAACCGGAGCCCGAGCACAAGCTGTCCAGCAACGACCTCGACTTCGACCTCGACGGCATGCAGAACCTGACGCCGCCGGATACCATTCCGCGCCCGGCACCGGTGGAGCCGCCGGCTGACCTGACGTCGATCGACTTCAACTTCCTCGATGAGCCCGCCAAGCCGGCGGAGCCGATGCCGGACCTGTCGAGCGAGCCCGTCGCCGAATTCGAACCGCTGTCGGAGCCGGCTTCCGAGCCCTCTTCGCCGTCGATCCCGTCCATCGATGACCTGGCGTTCTCGCTGACCGACACCAAGCCGGTGCAAGAGCCGGCACAAGAGGCAGCACCGGAGCCGATGCTGGCCGATCTTTCGCTGGATGACCTGACGCTGGACGACGCCTCGCCGGGCAACGCGTCGCCCGACGAAACGGCGTCCGCCGACGCCCTGCCAGACGCGGCGCCAACGGCTGAAGCCGACCCGCTGGATATCGACATCCCGAGCCTGGAGGCAGAGCTCGAGGCGCCGGCAGAAGCGCCGAGGGAGGCCGATCCGCTGGACTTCGACCTGTCCGGCATCAGCCTCGAACTCGCGCCCGCCACACCGGCGGCGGAAAGCACGCAGAACAATGCCACCGCGGACGCCATGGATGCCGACCTGATCGAGCCGCTGTCGCTCGAGCCGGCGGCCGGCCTGCCGGCGGACGACCTTGCCGCGGCCGAGCCGTTGTCGGCGGAAGCGGCGCCCGGCGCGCCGGCGGAACTGCCCGACCTGAACTTCGAAAGCATGGATACCCAGTTCCTCGCGGACGACGCCACGGTCAGCGCCGAGATGGCGACCAAGCTCGACCTGGCGGTCGCCTACCAGGAAATCGGCGACAAGGAAGGCGCGCGCGAACTGCTGGACGAAGTGCTCAAGGGCGGTACGCCGGAACAAAGCGAGCGGGCCAAGACCCTGCTGCTCGAACTGGCCTGATCCGGCAGGTGTTTGTTTGACGGGCGCGGCGTGAAGCTGGCGCCCGTTTTGTTTTATCCAGACAGGAAGACGACTTGAAACGCATCGCGCTCGGTGTGCAATACGACGGCAAGCCCTGGCGCGGCTGGCAGACCCAGCCGGGCGGCGGCACCGTGCAGGACACGCTGGAAGCGGCGCTGAAGCGTTTTGCGCTGGTCGACATCGGCACCACATGTGCCGGGCGGACCGATGCCGGGGTGCATGCGCTGGAGCAGGTGGTGCATTTCGACACCGGGCTCGCTCGCGACATGTTCTCCTGGGTGCGCGGCGTCAATGCCTTCCTGCCGTCCTCGGTCGCCGTGCGCTGGGCGTGCGAGGTGCAGGGCGCCGGCGAGGATGCCTTCCATGCGCGCTTTTCCGCGACCGCGCGCACCTACCATTACGTGATCTACAACCATCCGGTACGGTCGCCCTTGCTCGCCGGAAAGGCAGGATGGGTATTTCGCCCGCTGCAGCTCGAACCGATGCGCGAGGCCGCGCGATTCCTGCTCGGCACCCATGACTTTTCCGCCTTCCGCGCTGCCGAGTGCCAGGCAAAATCGCCGGTCAAGACGATGCACGAGATCCGGATGGAACGCCGCGGCGACATGATTGTCGTTACCTTGACCGCAAACGCTTTCCTGCATCACATGGTGCGCAATATTGTCGGTTCGCTGATCGTGGTCGGCAACGGCAACCAGAAACCGGGATGGATGGCGGACATCCTGGAAAGCCGGGACCGCAGCCGGGCCGCGCCGACTTTCATGCCGGACGGCCTGTACCTGGCAAAGATCGCCTATGATCCGAAATGGCAGCTGCCGCAGGAGCCTGCCGCAGGCATGCCATGGCTGTAATGCAAGCCGGGACAGAACCGGCCCGTTCCACCATCCGTATCCGAACCATGAACTTCCGTACACGCATCAAGATTTGCGGCCTGACGCGCCCCGAGGACCTTGAGGCCGCCGTCGCGGCCGGTGCCGACGCGATCGGGCTGGTGTTCTATCCGAGGAGCCCGCGCTTCATAGCGCCCGAGCAGGCCGCCACGCTCCTGGCCGGCGTGCCGCCTTTCGTGACCGCCGTCGGCCTGTTCGTCAATGCCACGCCGGACGAGGTGGAAGCCGTGGTAAGGGCCGCGCCGGTATCCCTGCTGCAATTCCATGGCGACGAATCGGTGGAGGACTGCGTGGCGATCGCGCAGCGGGTCAACCGGCCTTTCCTGCGCGCGGTGCGGATCGGTGCCGATATGACAGCTGCGGATTTGCTAAAATGCGAGCAACAGTATCGTGCAGCCAGCACGCTGTTCTCCGGATTGCTGCTTGATGCGCTGGTGGACGGCTATGGCGGCGGTGGAAAGGTTTTCGATTGGTCTCTCATCCCAAAAGAGCTCGCGCCTCGGGTCGTTTTGAGTGGTGGCTTGAGCGCGCAAAACGCCACTGAGGCAGTGCTTCAGGTGCGCCCCCGCGCCGTCGACGTCAGCAGCGGCGTCGAACAGGCCAAGGGCATCAAGGACCCCGCCCGCATCCGCGCATTCATTGCCGCGGTGCGCGAGGCGGACGCGACCACGAGCGAATGAACAGAGAGAACCCCCATGAAAGAACTGAACGCGCTTGAACACTACGCCGAGCGCCAGGCGATCCAGACCACCGCATTGCACCAGGCAGCCCGCTACAACCTGCCGGACGCCCGCGGCCACTTCGGCCAGTACGGCGGCAGCTTCGTCTCCGAAACCCTGACCCATGCGCTGGCCGAGCTGAAGGACGGCTACGCGCATTTCCGCAGCGACCCCGACTTCCTCGCCGAATTCGAACGCGAACTCAAGCATTTCGTCGGCCGCCCCAGCCCGATCTATCACGCCAAACGCTGGTCGGAAATGCAGGGCGGCGCGCAGATCTACTTCAAGCGCGAAGACCTGAACCATACCGGCGCGCACAAGATCAACAACGTGATCGGCCAGGCGCTGCTGGCCAAGCGCATGGGCAAGCCGCGCGTGATCGCCGAGACCGGCGCCGGCCAGCACGGCGTGGCAACCGCGACCATCTGCGCGCGCTTCGGCCTGGAATGCGTGATCTACATGGGCAGCGAAGACGTCAAGCGCCAGGTGCAGAACGTGTACCGCATGGAACTGCTCGGCGCGAAGGTGGTGCCGGTGGAGTCCGGTTCGAAGACGCTCAAGGATGCGCTCAATGAAGCGATGCGCGACTGGGTCACCAACGTCGAGAATACCTTCTACATCATCGGCACCGTCGCCGGCCCGCACCCGTATCCGATGATGGTACGCGACTTCCAGTCGGTGATCGGCAAGGAATGCCTGGTGCAGATGCCTGAGCTGACCGGCCGCCAGCCTGACTATGTGGTTGCCTGCGTCGGCGGCGGCTCGAACGCGATGGGAATCTTCCATCCCTACATCGACCACAAGGAAGTGCAGCTGGTCGGCGTCGAAGCCGCGGGGGAGGGGCTGGAAACCGGCCGCCATTCGGCCTCGCTGATCGCCGGTTCGCCCGGGGTGTTGCACGGCAACCGCACCTATCTGCTGCAGGACGAGAACGGCCAGATCATCGAGACGCACTCGGTGTCGGCCGGGCTCGACTATCCCGGCGTCGGCCCGGAGCATGCGTACCTGAAGGATGCGGGCAGGGCGCAGTACGTGTCGGTCACCGACGATGAGGCGATCGACGCTTTCCACAACTGCTGCCGCATCGAGGGCATCATCCCGGCGCTGGAATCGAGCCACGCGCTTGCTTACGCGGCCAAGTTCGCCAAGACCCTGCCGAAAGACAAGATCATCCTGGCGAATTTGTCCGGGCGCGGCGACAAGGACATGCACACCGTCGCCGAACGCATGAAGAAGCAGTTCTGAAGCCGGCCGTGCGCCATCCCTTCGATAACAATCGCCGTCGTTCGCACCGGACCTGCCGCCGCCCCCGCCAAGGGGCGGCGCGGGTTTCCGGACGCTGACAACACGGCACAAAAGCGAATCCCACCATGTCGAGAATCCAATCCGCGCTGTCCGCGCTTGCCGAGAAGGGCCGCAAGGGCCTGATTCCTTTCATTACCGCCGGCGACCCCGCGCCGGAACTCACCGTGCCGCTGATGCACGCGCTGGTCGCCGGCGGCGCCGACGTGATCGAACTCGGCGTGCCTTTCTCCGATCCAATGGCTGACGGTCCTGTGATCCAGCGCGCTTCGGAGAGGGCGCTGGCCAATGGCGTCGGCATGCGGCAGGTCTTGCAATTCGTCAAGCAATTCCGCGAGACCAACCAGACCACGCCCGTCGTCCTGATGGGCTACGCAAACCCGATCGAACACATGGGTAGCGCTGCCTTCATCGCGGCGGCGAAAGAGGCTGGCGTGGACGGCGTGCTGGTAGTGGATTATCCGCCCGAGGAATGCGAGGAGTTTGCCGGAGCGTTGAAGGAAAACGGTCTCGATCCGATTTTCCTGCTCGCGCCGACCTCGACCGCCGAGCGGATTGAGCAGGTTGGCAAAATAGCAAGCGGTTATGTGTACTATGTGTCGCTCAAGGGGGTGACCGGCTCCGGCCATCTCGACCTCGAAGGGGTGGCGAACAAGATGCCGACAATCAAGAAGCACGTGCGGGTACCGGTCGGTGTCGGTTTCGGCATCCGCGACGGCGCGACTGCAAGAGCGATTGCTTCGGTGTCGGACGCGGTCGTGATCGGCAGCCGCATCATCCAGGAGCTGGAAAACACGCCGCGCGAGAATGCGGTTGCGGCAGTGCAGCAGTTCATCGCCGGCATCCGCCACGCGCTGGACGAATAAAGTGTCATTTTGTTATTGATCCGCGATATTGGCGTCAGGCAAGGCGGGCGGTACAATGCCGAACCTGAAAAACCGAAATGAGGTCTCCATGAGTTGGCTTGAAAAACTGCTTCCTCCGCGCATCCAGCGATCCGACTCCGGCACGCGCAAGTCCGTACCGGAAGGTCTGTGGGTCAAGTGCCCGTCGTGCGAGGCAGTGCTGTACCGTGCCGACCTCGAATCGAACGTCCACGTCTGCCCGAAGTGCGACCACCACATGCGCATCCGCGCGCGCGAGCGCCTCGACGCGCTGCTCGACGCCGGCGGCCGTTATGAAATCGGCCAGGAAGCGCTGCCGGTCGACACGCTCAAGTTCAAGGACAGCAAGAAGTACCCGGACCGCCTGAAGGATGCGATGGAAGGCACCGGCGAAACCGATGCGCTGATCGTGATGGGCGGCGCGATCATGTCGCTGCCGGTGGTGGTGGCCTGCTTCGAATTCGAATTCATGGGCGGCTCCATGGGCTCCGTGGTCGGCGAGCGCTTCGCGCGCGGCGCGCAGGCGGCGCTGGAACAGAAGGTGCCGTTCATCTGCATCACCGCCACCGGCGGCGCGCGCATGCAGGAAGGCCTGCTGTCGCTGATGCAGATGGCCAAGACCACCGCGATGCTGACCAAGCTGTCCGAAAAGAAGCTGCCCTTCATCTCGGTGCTGACCGACCCCACCATGGGCGGCGTGTCTGCGTCGTTCGCGTTCATGGGCGACGTGGTGATCGCGGAACCGAAGGCGCTGATCGGCTTCGCCGGCCCGCGCGTGATCGAGAACACCGTGCGCGAGAAGCTGCCGGAAGGCTTCCAGCGTTCCGAATTCCTGCTGCAGAAGGGCGCCATCGACATGATCGTCGACCGCCGCAAGATGCGCGAGGAAATCGCGCGCCTGCTGGCGCTGCTGCAGAACCAGCCGGCCGAAGTCCTGGCTTGACGATTCCGATATCGCCGCGAAGCCCGGGCTGAACAGGTCCGGGCTTTTCATTTTCAGCGTCCGTTTTTTCTCTTCCTGCCATGCAAAACCTTCCCGCAACCCTCGCCGAATGGCTCGCCAAGCTCGAATCCATGCACCCCAAGGCCATCGACATGGGCCTGGAACGCGTCGCGCAGGTGAAGGACCGGCTGCAGATCCGCTTCGATTGCCCGGTGATCATCGTTGGCGGCACCAACGGCAAGGGGTCGACCTGCGCCATGCTGGAATCCATCCTGATGCAGGCAGGCTATCGCGTCGGGCTGTACACCTCGCCGCACCTGATTGATTTCAACGAGCGCGCGCGCCTCCTCGGAGAGCCGGCCGGCGACGCGGCATTGATCGAGCAGTTCGCGGCAGTGGAGGCAGCGCGCGGCGACGTCTCGCTGACCTATTTCGAATTCACCACGCTGGCGATCCTGCGCCTGTTCGCGCAGGCGCAGCTGGACGCGGTGATCCTCGAAGTCGGGCTCGGCGGACGCCTCGATGCGGTCAACGTGATCGATGCGGATGTCGCCATCGTCACCAGCGTCGACATCGACCATACCGAATACCTCGGCAATACGCGCGAACAGATCGGCTTCGAAAAGGCCGGCATCTTCCGGCCCGGCAAGCCGGCGATCTGCAGCGATCCTGTGCCGCCGCAATCACTGATCGACCATGCGCACGCAATCGGCGCCGACCTCTGGCTGTTCGGCCGCGATTTCAACTATTCCGGCGACAAGCAGCAATGGAATTACGGCGGGCGCGGGCAGCGCCGCAACTCGCTCGGCTATCCCAGCCTGCGCGGCGCCAACCAGCTGCTCAATGCCTCCGCGGCGCTGGCCGCCCTCGAAGCGCTGCGCCATCGGCTGCCGGTGGGCGCGCAGGAAGTGCGTAACGGCCTGGTGCTGGTTGAACTGCCCGGCCGCTTCCAGGTGTTGCCGGGTCGCCCGAGCATCGTGCTCGACGTTGCGCACAACCCGCATGCCGCCGCAACGCTTGCGCAGAACCTGAACAACATGGGCTTTCATCCATACACCTATGCGGTGTTCGGCGCGATGCAGGACAAGGACATCGCCGGCGTGATTGCGCACCTGAAGGACATCGTCGACCACTGGTGCCTGACCGACCTGCCGCTGCCGCGGGCGGCGACGGCCGAACAGCTGAAGCAGAAGCTGCTCGAAGCGGGCGTCGTTCCCCAGACGGGGGCGGGCGCCGAACGCAGCATTGAAACCTTTGCATCGCCGGCGGCGGCATTCGCGAGCGCGAGAAGCAGGGCGGGGGAGAATGATAGAATTGCGGTTTTCGGATCCTTCCTGACTGTCGCCGGCGTGATGGAAGCGAGAAGGGCCGGCGCCCAGGCTTGAGGGCGATGACGCTTTATCAAGACCGCATCCGCTTTCACTGATGGACTTCATTTTTATCGCATGAGCTTGTTCTCGTTCCTCCGTAAAAACAAGCAGGAATCGGCTTCCGACGACAGCGCCTTTTATTCGCGCGCCGAAGAGGATTCCAAGGCGGTACGCAGCCGCGCCAGGCGCCGGACCGGCAAGAACGAGCAGGGCAATGATCCGCTCGACCCGGTCTTGCCGGAAAAGAAACGCGCCCGCCGCCGGCTGATCGGCGCAGTAGCGCTGGTGCTGGCCGCGGTAGTGGGCCTGCCGATGATTCTCGATTCCGAGCCCAGGCCGCTGACCGACGATATCGCGATCCAGATTCCTTCCAAGGACAAACCTGCCGGCGGCGCCATTGTCCGGCCGAACGGACCGGCGGTGGCGACCAGGGTGGCGGCTTCCGCATCGCTTGACCCGAAGGAGGAAGTGATCGAGCCTGCGGCGGTCGAGCCGAAGGCGGCTGCAGCGGAAGACACTGCCGCCAAACCAAGGGACGATGCCAAACCGGCAGCGGATACCGCCAAGGCCGAAGCCAAGCCCGCTGATGCGCAGGACAAGGCAGCCAGGACCGAGAAGACCGACAAGGCTGAAAAGGCTGACAAGGCGGCGGATGCGGCGCGCGCCATGGCATTGTTGGACGGGAAACCCGATCCCAAGGCCGCCGACAAGAAAAATCAGAAATTTGTGGTCCAGGTTGCGGCACTTGCGACCAAAGAAAAGATCGATGAACTGCAGGGCAAGCTGAAAGGCGCCGGCATCAAGTCGTATACCGAAAAGATCGCGACCCAGTCGGGCGACCGTACCCGCATCCGGGTCGGCCCCTTCCCAAGCAAGGAAGAAGCGGAGAAAGTCCGCGCCAGGATCGTCAAGCTCGGGCTGAACGGCACGCTGGTGCCCGCTTGATTTTTGCCGCGCCGTGACAATCTTCGATTACCTGGTGGTGTTCGTGCTGGTGTGCTCGGTCGTGATCAGCACCCTGCGCGGCCTGGTCAAGGAAATCCTGTCGCTGATGAGCTGGGTGGTGTCCTTCGTGGTCGCCAATGCCTACGGCGAGGACCTGGCCAGGCTGTTGCCGGACGTGGTGCCGGGCAATACCACGCGGCTGATCGTGGCATTTGTTGCATTGTTCATCGGTGTCAGGTTGCTCATGATGTTGCTCAGCATGGCGATCGATGCGGTGATCAAGGCAACCGGATTGACGCTGGCCGACCGCGGCCTGGGTGGCCTGTTCGGTCTGGGCCGCGGCCTGGTGATCGTGCTGGCGGCGGTCCTGTTGTGCGGGATGACGGCGATTCCGCAGCAGGCCTTCTGGAAGGAGGCGCTGCTCAGCCCGCTGGCGGAAACCGCCGCGCGCACCGTCAAGCCTTTCCTGCCGGGCGACTTCGCGCGGCATGTACAGTTTTGAAATATTCAAGTAAGGAGCCCCACCATGTGCGGCATTGTTGGCGTTGTTTCCCAAGGCCCGGTCAACCAGCTGATCTATGACGCGCTGTTGCTGCTGCAGCACCGCGGCCAGGATGCGGCCGGTATTGCAACCAATCACGGCAATATGTTCTCGATGCACAAGGCCAATGGACTGGTGCGCGACGTGTTTCGCACGCGTAACATGCGTTCGCTGCCGGGCACTGCCGGCATCGGCCAGGTGCGCTACCCGACGGCCGGTTCCGACAGCGCGGAAGAGGCGCAGCCGTTCTACGTGAACGCGCCGTTCGGCATCATCCTCGCGCACAACGGCAACCTGACGAACTGGGAACAGCTCAAGGTCGAGATGTTCAACAACGACCGCCGCCACATCAACACCGATTCGGACTCCGAGGTGCTGCTGAACGTGCTTGCGCATGAGATCCAGCAGGCGACGACCGGTTATTCGCTCGATCCTTCCGCGCTGTTCAAGGCGGTGACCGCGCTGCACAAGCGGGTGCGCGGGTCCTACGCGGTGGTCGCGCAGATCGCTGGCTACGGCCTGCTCGCGTTCCGCGACCCGTTCGGCATCCGTCCGCTGTGCATCGGCTTCAATGACACCGACAAGGGCACGGAATACATCGTCGCGAGCGAGTCGGTGGCGCTGGAAGGCCTGGGATTCCGCTTCCTGCGCGATGTGCTGCCGGGCGAAGCGATCTTCATCGACCTCGACGGCAAGCTGTACAACCAGCAGTGCGCGGACAACCCGGTGCTCAATCCGTGCGCGTTCGAATTCGTCTACCTTGCGCGTCCCGACTCGGTGATCGACGGCGCATCGGTGTACGCCACCCGCCTGAAGATGGGCGAATACCTGGCCGAGAAGATCCGGCGCGAGTTCGCGGGCGGCGACATCGACGTCGTGATGCCGATTCCCGATTCCTCCCGCCCGGCGGCGATGGAGCTGGCGCACAAGCTCAACCTCGAGTACCGCGAGGGCTTCATCAAGAACCGCTACATCGGCCGCACCTTCATCATGCCCGGCCAGGCGCAGCGCCGGAAGTCGGTGCGCCAGAAGCTCAACGCGATCAGCGCCGAGTTCAAGGGCAAGAACGTGCTGCTGGTGGACGACTCGATCGTGCGCGGCACCACCAGCCGCGAAATCGTGCAGATGGCGCGCGACTCCGGCGCCAAGCGCGTGATCTTCGCGTCGGCGGCGCCGCCGGTGAAATTCCCGAACGTGTACGGCATTGATATGCCCACGCGCAACGAGCTGATCGCGCACGGCCGCAGCGAAGAGGAAGTGTGCCGCGAGATCACCGCGGATGCGCTGGTGTACCAGGACGTGGAGGCGCTCAAGCGCTCCATCTCGGACATCAATCCCGCGCTGCGGAATTTCGAGGCGTCCTGCTTCGACGGCGTGTACGTGACCGGCGATGTGTCGCGCGATTACCTCGATCGTCTCGAATTCGCCCGCAACAATCCGAAGCCGTCCAGCGAGGACGCGGTACGGTCGCAGCTGAACCTGAATCTGGCGCGGGTCGACTGACCGGCCGTCGCCAGGCGGAGAAAAGCCCGCTGCCCGGCAGGGACAGCGGGCTTTTTTTGCACTTCATGCCGCCTGGCGCAGCAGCGAGGCGAATTCATTTGCCGGCAGCGGCCGGCTGAAATAGTAGCCCTGCATCTCGTCGCAGTTGTGGTCGCGCAGGAAGGCGACCTGTTCCTCCGTCTCCACTCCTTCGGCGATCACCTTCAGGTTCAGGCTGTGGCCGAGCGAGATCACGGTGCTGGTGATCGCCGCGTCGTCGGCATCGGTGGCAATGTCGCGCACGAAGGATTGGTCGATCTTCAGGTGGTGCAGCGGGAAGCGCTTCAGGTAGGAGAGGCTGGAGTAGCCGGTGCCGAAATCGTCGATCGACAGCTGCACCCCGAGGTCTTCCAGTTCCTTCAGTTTTTCGATGAACAGCTCGGCGCTGTTCATCACGATGCTTTCGGTCAGTTCCAGCTCGAGGTGCCGCGCATCCAGATCCATGTCTTCGAGCGCGCGGGCCACCGATTCGACCAGCCCCTCCTGCCGGAACTGGCGCGCCGACAGGTTGACCGAGATGCTGATCGGCGGCAGTCCGGCGTTCTGCCATGCCTTGTTCTGTGCGCACGCGGTATGCAGCACCCAGTCTCCTATCGGCACGATGAGTCCGATTTCCTCGGCCATCGGAATGAAGCGTGTCGGCGATACCATGCCCATGTCCGGATGATTCCACCTGATCAGCGCCTCGGCGCCGATGATCTTCCCGGACATCGCCTCGACCTTGGGCTGGTAAAACAGTTCGAATTCCTTGCGGTCGAGCGCGCGCCGCAGCGCGCTTTCCAGTTCCGCGCGTTCGAGCGCACGCACGCTCATCTCGCGGGAATAAAACTGGAAGGCATTGCCGCGCTCTTCCTTTGCCCGGTACATCGCGATGTCGGCGTTGCGCAGCAACGACTGCATGTCCTCGCCGTCGTCCGGATAGATCGTTGCGCCCACGCTGGTGCTGACGAAGAGCTCGTGCCCGCGGATGATGAACGGCTCGGTGAAGATATCGAAAATCTTGTGCACGACGCCGGTGACGTCCTGCGGGCGCTGCAGGTTCGTGAGCAGGATGATGAATTCGTCGCCGCCCTGGCGCGCGACGGTATCGCCTTCGCGGATCACCGCGCGCAGGCGATGCGACACTTCCAGCAGCAGCGCGTCGCCGAGTTCGTGGCCGAAGCTGTCGTTGATGCCCTTGAAGCGGTCGAGGTCCAGAAACAGCAGCGCCAGCAGCGTCCCGCTGCGGCGCGAGTGCGCCATTGCCTGCGTGATGCGGTCGCCCAGCAGGTTGCGGTTGGCCAGGCTGGTCAGCGCGTCGTGCCCGGCCAGGTATTCGATGCGCGCCTCGTACGCCTTGCGTTCGCTGATATCGATGGCGATGCCGTCGAAGCGCTGTAACTGGCCGCGCTCGTCGCGGATGGCCCTGGCACGTTCCTCGATCCAGCGCACCTCGCCGTCGGGCCGCGTGATGCGGTACTCGCAGGTGATGCGGGACTGGCGCGACAGGCCGGCGTGCGCTTCGAGCACTGCCGGCCTGTCTTCGGCATGGATCACGCGGAACCACAGGGTCCGGTCCCGGTAGAACTGTTCGATCGGCCGGCCGTAAATCTTTTCGACCATCGAATTCAGGTAGATGAACTGCTCATGGGTGGCCGACCACACCACGTTGTCGATCGAGTCGAGAATGCTCGACAGCTTTTCTTCGGTGGCGCGCAGCGCGCGCTCGGCCTGTTCGCGCGCCGACTTCGTGCGCAGGCTGACCACGCCGAAGGAAATGTCGTCCGCAAGCTCTTCGAGCATGGCGATCTGCTCCGCGTCGAACAGCCCCGGATGGGGTTCGCAGATTGTCAGCACGCCGAAGACGCGTCCATGGTCCTTCAGCGGCAGGGATACCACCGCGTCTTCGTCATCGCCGCTCCCGGGGCCGCCGAGGCCGGCGCGCGCGGGTGGTCCGGCGGCGACGTCGATCACGAGCCAGGCGCGGCCCGGCTCCTTCGACGCCTCGGGGCCTGCGGCATGAGCCGCCGCAAACCGGTTCGCCGTGGCGCGCTGGAAGTCGACCGGTGCGCCGGCATGGGCGACCGCCCTGACGCTGCCGCCGTCGTCGAGATAGCCGATCCACGCAGCGCGGTAACCGCCGGCTTCCACCACGGTACGGCACATGTCTTTCAGCAAGCTCGTTTCATCGGATGCGTGCACCATGATGTGGTTGCATTCCGCCATGACCGTGCGCGCCCGCAGGCTGCGCCGCAGCGCTTCCTGCGCCTGCTTGCGGTCGTTGACCTCCAGTTTCAGCTGTTCATGCTGTTTCTGGATCGCCCCGTACAGCAGCAGGTTTTCGTAGACGACGGCGAGCTGCGCCGCGACGGTGACCGCGGCCCGTTCATCGACCTCGCTGAATTCTTCCGTGCCGAGCTTGTCGCACAGGTACAGCCATCCGAAGACATTTTCCTGCGACGCGACGGGCACGGCGAGGATGGAGTGCACCGGCGGGTGCATCGCGGGCAGGCCGACGCGGGTAGGGTCGCCCTGCAGGCCGCGCAGGCGCTTTGGAGCACGGGCGGCTAGCATCTCGCCCAACAGGCCGGCGCCGGGCGCAGGCGCCTCCATGCGCGCGAGCGTGTCCTGATCGATCCCGCGGGTGACGAAATGCTCGAGCCCGCTGTGATCGTCGGCGAAAATGCCGATCGCGGCATATTTCGCGATGCAGATGTCCTGTACCACCCGGCAGCTGATGTCCAGCAGATGCCTTGGTTCGCGCTCGGCCGCGAGTTCGATCCCGAGTTCGATCAATGCGGTCAGGCGCAGGCTTACCGCCTGCAGGCTGGACAGCGCTTTCGACAGCCGCTGTACCACATGCTGCAAGCCTTCGATGTCGGCATTCATCACCTCGCCGCCATGGACGAGCTGCGACACGAGATGGCTGCTCGTTTCCAGTTCCGTCAGATACTGGGACAGCTGGTCGTCGAGCGCGCCGAGCCGCGGCTGTTCCACCGGTACCGGTGCCGGCGCATGTTCCGCCAGGGGTTTGCCCTGCACGCCGAGTGCTTCATGCACGGTTTTCAGGATCAGGTCCGGGTCGGACGGCTTGGGCAGGACCCATTTCACGCCGCACGCCATCGCCATGATGCCGGCCTCGCGCTCGTGATAGGCGGCGGTGTAGAAAATCACCGGCGTGTGGGCGATGGCGGGAATGGCGCGCAGACGGGTGACGAATTCATAGCCGTCCATGTTCGGCATCAGTATGTCGGCAATCACCAGGTCCGGCCGCTTGGCGCATGCAAGCTCCAGCCCCTCGGCGCCATTGGTCGCCTCGAGCAGGCGGTGACCGCTGTAACCAAGGAGAACCATCAGGAATTGCCGGTTCAGCACATGATCGTCAACGATCAGAATAGTCGCCATCTTCTCTCCTTGTGACTCGATGCATCGCGGCCGCACCTGCTATTCGACAGACCGGGACGGAGATCGTGCAATACCGGAAGCAGGGCGCGGCGATCCTGCCGTCACTGCACCTTCACCGCGCCGTCGCTTGCGGCGTGCCATGTTTCCTCGACAGAAAGCCTTCTATGTCTTGCGAAAAAGTCTCCGGCTCGATCGGCTTGCTGATGTAACCGTCGAATCCGGCCGCAAGCAGTTTTTCGCGGTCGCCCACCATCGCCAGCGCCGTCACCGCCACCACCGGAACGTCGCACAGCGCCGGGTGCTGGCGCAGCGCCATGACGACGGCATCGCCGTCCAGCCGCGGAAGGTGGACATCGCAAACGATGAGATCGGGAGGCTCGGCAAAGGCAACTGCCAGCCCGGCCTCGCCATCGGCGGCAAAGCTCAGCTGATGCCCGCGTGCCTCGAGCAGGTAGGCCATCAGCTCCATGTTGGCCGGATTGTCTTCGATGATGAGGATGCGCGCGTTCAAGGGCGGGTCCTCCATGGATCATGGTTGCAGGGATCCGGCGCAGGCCGGACGGCGGGGGCGGGGCGAGCGTTCATGCGGTCGAGCCCTCCAGGAGCAGGGTGAATGCGCTGCCTTCGCCGTAGCGGCTCTCGAAGGAGATCCGCGCGCCGATCAGGTCGGCCAGCTTCTGGCTCAGGTGGAGACCCAGCCCGGTCCCTTCGATACGGCGCGTCGACGTGGCGTCGAGCTGGGTGAAGGCCTGGAACAGTTTCGGCTGCTCTTCCGGCTTGATGCCGATGCCGGTATCGCGCACCGTGATGCTCGCGCCGGGACCGTCGCCGTCCGGGCGCGCCAGTGTGATTGCCACCTCGCCGCGGTCGGTGAACTTGATCGCGTTGTTGATGAGGTTGATCAGGATCTGGCTCAGCGCCCGGCGGTCGGTCGTGATCACGACATCTTCGGCCGGCAGTTCGGAACGGAATTGCAAACCCTTGCTCGCGGCCAGCGGCCTCAGGGTCTCCGTCAATCCGTTGATCACCGACTGGCAAACCACGGGTTCTGCGGAAAGCTCGATCTTGCCCGATTCGATCTTCGCCAGATCGAGCAGGTCGTTGATCAGCGAGAGCAGGTGCCGCGCGCTGGTCTGTATGGTCTTGAGCTGCTTTTCCTGGTCGCCCGTGAGCGGGCCGGGCAGGCGCATCAGCAAGGTGCCGGTGAAGCCGATGATCGCATTGAGCGGCGTGCGCAATTCATGCGACATGCTTGCCAGGAAACGGTCCTTGGCCTGGTTCGCCTTCTCCAGCTCGATGTTTTTGTCGTGCAACGTGCGCTCGATACGCTTGCGTTCGGTAATGTCCCGGATCGCGCTCGATACCAGGATGCCTTCTTCGGTCTCCAGCGGGCTCAGGCTGATTTCTACCGGAAACTCGGTGCCGTCCTTGCGCAACCCATACAGCTCCAGTCCCGCGCCCATCGCGCGGGTGCGCGGCTCGTCGAAGAACCCGCTGCGGTAGGTCGGGTGCTTTGTTTCAAAGCGCTGCGGCACCAGTACGTCGACCTTTTTGCCGAGCAATTCCTCGCGCCGGTAGCCGAACAGCTTTTCCGTCTGCGAGTTCACCAGCAAGATTTCCCCCTGCCGATTGACGATCACGAAGGCGTCCGGCGCGGATTCCAGGAAGCCGCGGAATTTGCGTTCCGCCTTCTTCCGTTCGCTGATGTCGCGCACCGCGCTCATGACCAGCGTGCCTTCCTCCGTCTGCAACGGACTCAGGCTGATCTCGACCGGGAACTCCACGCCGTCCTTGCGCAAGCCATACAGTTCCAGTCCAGCCCCCATGGAACGCGTGCGCGGCTGGCCAAAGTAGTTGCCGCGGTGACCGACGTGGCCGTGGCGGAAGCGCTCCGGCAGCAGCATTTCCACCGGCAGGCCGCGCAACTCGCCGGAGTCGTAGCCGAACAGCTTTTCCGCCTGCGAGTTCGCCAGCACCACATACCCGGTGGAATTGGCCATCACTATACCGTCGGGCATCGATTCCAGCAGATTTCGAAACCGCGCTTCGAGAAGCTTGGCATCGCGCAAGACCTTCAACGCGGTCACATCCTTTTGGGACGTCAGCAGGAGTTCACTGCCGCCGCTGCCGGTGATCGCCTTGGCGGTCACATCCACATACAGCAATGAACCGTCCTTGCGCCGCCGCACCGATTCGTAACTGCAGGAACCGGTGCGGATCGCCGCCTGCAGGTGTTGCAGTTCATCCTGCTCGCGGCCTGGGGGGGCGATGAGCGCGCCAAGCGAGGCGCCAACCGCCTCCTCCGGCATGTAGCCGAACACGTTCACCGCGCCGCTGCTCCAGTGGAGGATCTTGCCGCCCGCGTCCAGCACCGCGATGGCGTCCGGCGACTCTTGCAATACCAGGCTCTCGAAATCCATCGTTCAATATTGGTGGCATCCGGTTTCGTGTTTGTTCGTCACGATAATGTTTCGACAGGCGCGTGACGGCACACTGTGCTTGTTTGACTAGGATCACTGCTGTCCGGATTAGTGCAAATTTAAGCAGGGATGTTCTCCGACAGTTGTAGGAAAGTGCCGTAACATGCCAGGGTTTTGCGTTCGCTGCGTTTTGCGTTACGATAAGGACCGCGCCGATTTGATTCTGCTTGCGGGCGCCCGGGTCGAGTCCCATGACAAATGCAGCTAAAACGGATCCGGATTCCCATCGCCAACCCGTTCTAGCGCACGCTGAACGGGTTTTTGTTTGCCATGACTGATACGAAGAAATACGGTTTCACTACCTCCATCCTGCACAGCGATCGCCAGAAGCCGATCGAGCACGGTTCCCTGCACAAACCGGTGCATACCTCGGTCACCTTCGGCTACCGCGACGCGCGCCAGCTCGCCGAGGTATTCCAGGGCAAACAGCCCGGCTACCGCTATGGACGCCAGGGCAATCCGACGGTTTCGGCGCTGGAAGACAAGATTACCCGGATGGAGCAGGGGCTGGCGACGATCTGTTTTTCCACCGGCATGGCAGCGATCGGCGCTGTAGTGCAGGCGCTGCTGCGGCAGGGGGACCACGTCGTGTCGTCAGGATTTCTGTTTGGCAATACAAACAGCCTGTGGCAGACCGTCAGCGGCCTCGGGGTCGATGTCGCGCTGGTCGATGCCACCGATGTGAAAAATGTCGAGGCGGCGCTCACCCCGAAGACCCGGCTGGTGTTTGTCGAAACCATTGCCAATCCGCGCACGCAGGTCGCCGACCTGAAGCGCATCGGCCAATTGTGCCGCGACCGCGGCATCCTGTATGTGGTCGACAACACCATGACCTCGCCTTACCTGTTCCGGCCGAAGATGGTCGGCGCCAGCCTGGTCGTCAACGCGCTCACTAAATCGATTGGCGGGCATGGCAATGCTCTC